>OLJI01000036.1_pt1 | contig 14692 bp, 15 predicted proteins | sample 1694841 | NCBI WGS metagenome assembly OLJI01 (sample SAMN04436878, study PRJEB24849) | human gut metagenome | biome: human gut; feature: NICU; material: stool | host: Homo sapiens | place: USA: Saint Louis, MO | collected 2012-01-25
ATTCGCTATTACTATCTAATATCGTTTTAGCGTACTTAACGTATGCTAAGCCTTCTTTCGTCAATTCCATTCCATATTTTTTTCTATGAAATAATTTAACACCTAATTGTTTTTCTAATTTTTCAATATGTGTAGATACAGTTGACTGTGAATAGTTAAGTAATTCTGATGCTTTAGTAAGATTCTTAGTTTCGCTAGTTAATAAAAATGATTTTAAAATATTTAAGTTCAAGATAATACCTCCCTTTAGGGTTCGTGTATACAGAACTCTGAGTTCTAAGAATTCCGATTTAATAATAATACATTAAATATTATCATAAAGGTAAATGGAAATGGGAAGGATCTATGACTATGATAACTTGTTTATTTGGAAGTAGTAGAAAAGATGGTAATTCAAATATCGCATTGGAAAATATGGTAAAGGATTTAAATGTAAAGTTTATAAATTTATACCAAAGTAACATTGAAAAGGTTAATGATAATCGTCATAGCAATGAAACTAGCATTCATAATGATGATTATAAAAAAATTTTAAATAAAGTTTTAAAATCAGATATTATAATTTTCTCAACGCCTGTCTATTGGTATTCCATGAGTGCGTCTTTAAAACTCTTTATTGATAGATGGACTGAATCATTGCGAGATACGCAAATAGATAACTTCAAAGAAATTATGTCACAAAAAAAACTTAATTTTAATCATAGGCGGTGACAGTCCACGTATCAAAGCACAACCTTTAGTCCACCAATTTAAATTAATATTTGAATTTATGAATATTACTCATTTTAGATTTTTAATAGGCGAAGGTAATAAACCATTCGATGTTTTAAATGACTCACAATTTATGGAAGAACTCGCAAATACAAATCTTGCTTTGAAAAAAGGTGATATTTATGATTGATTTATTAAAAATTTAAATTGTTCTTTTTAGAGAACTGAATTCATCAAAATCACGATTGTGTATCGTTTCAATCATTTCATTAATATGTCGTGGAGGATTAATTTGAGGAATTCTAATAAAAGTCTCCATTGGTAGAGTAAGTTGAAGCTTGTTACAATGTTTTACTATTTAACTTTATTTAATTTAATAAATATTTTCTATTTTTCAAAAAATTCTCCTCAAAGGTATATTTTTTTGGTACTATGTATTTTATAGTTGTTTTCTAAAAAATCAGAAAATTATAAATGTTGTAGGGAGTGTTTGATATGGATTTGCTTATAGGTACTTTATTTTTAATTTTAGTTTTAGTTGTTTTTACTCTATTTACATACAAAGCACCTAGTGGGATGAAAGCGATGGGTGCTTTAGCGAATGCGGCGATTGCATCGTTTTTAGTTGAAGCTTTCAATAAATATGTGGGTGGTCAAGTATTTGGGATTAAATTCTTAGAAGAACTGGGAGATGCTGCTGGAGGTTTAGGGGGTGTGGCTGCAGCTGGATTAACCGCATTAGCGATTGGCGTATCCCCAGTTTATGCACTAGTTATTGGGGCAGCTTGTGGAGGTATGGATTTGTTACCAGGATTTTTCGCTGGGTATATTGTAGGCTACATGATGAAGTATACCGAGAAATATGTGCCAGATGGTATTGATTTAATTGGTTCAATCATTCTTCTCGCACCTATAGCTAGGTTAATTGCTACTGGATTGACGCCAGTGGTTAATAACACGTTAATTAAAATTGGGGATATTATACAAAGTAGTACTGACACTAATCCGTTGATTATGGGAATTGTATTGGGAGGTATTATTACAGTAGTAGGTACTGCTCCATTAAGTTCAATGGCTCTCACTGCATTGCTTGGTTTAACGGGTGCGCCTATGGCCATAGGTGCCATGGCCGCATTTAGTTCCGCGTTTATGAATAGTGCATTGTTCCATCGTTTGAAATTGGGAGACCGTAAATCAACCATTTCAGTCGGAATCGAACCGCTTTCTCAAGCTGATATTGTTTCCGCTAATCCTATTCCTATTTATGTCACTAATTTCTTTGGTGGGGCAATTGCCGGTATTATAATTGCTTGGTCAGGTATGATTAATAATGCAACTGGCACTGCTACACCTATTGCAGGTTTTTTAGTGATGTTTGGTTTTAATAGTTTAACGAAAGTGATTATCTATGGTGTGGTTATGGCGATTATAGGAACTATTGCTGGTATTGTAGGGTCTATTGTTTTCAAAAAGTACCCCATTATTACTAAAAAGCAAATGTTAGAACGGGACACAACGACATAACTGAGTATACAATGATGAGCGCTAGGACTAGGCGATTTGAAAATTGATCAAAGTCATAGATGATTTCACGGTTATGTGAATACATAAAATGAACAAAATATTTTCTATTCAAAGTTGGAGAAAATATTTTTGTTAATATGTATGCGTGCAACTCTTAAATATTAGGAGAAATGTGGTTGAACAAAATAATATCACACCATTTATTTGACACTTGAGTATGAAAAATATACAGTTAGGCAAATTTAGTATGTTGAAGCATAAACGTTTTATAATAAAAGTGTTAAAAAAGTATTGAGAGGATATGTAGATTATGAACGATTCAATTCAATTCGTAATACAATTTCTCAACTTTTTAAATAGTGTGCTAGTCAACGGTGAACCTAAAATATAGAAAAGTAGCCACTCCATTGAGGAGTGGTTTTATTGTATTAATTTGCAATAATACCGAAAATGATTAGTTTAAATTGATGAAAGTGTGTCTAAATGTGTTAATAAATAAAAAAAGGAGGAAATTATGAAGAATGTAAGCCCGTTTATTTACGTTAAGGACGTAGATAAATCTTTATGTTATTACAAAGATGTATTTAATGCTCAAACAGAAATACTTATGGGTAAAGATGGTCGAACTTATCATGCCCAACTTATTATTGGTGATGAAACGTTCGTACATTTCTCCGATACGTTTCATAAGCATCCCGTTTCTAAAAATCCTCATCTTATTATTGAATGTGATTCATTAGAAGAGTTGGAGCGTGTCTATAAAAGGTTAATTGATGATGGTGGTCATGCTAAAGTAAAACTCAATAAAACTTTTTTTAATGCCTATCATGCAGAGGTAAAAGACCGTCTCAATGGTATCATTTGGGTATTTAATTACTTTTTAGATGAACATATATAATTGTAATAGTTTAATCTTAGTTAGTTGGAAATTTATAATGATTCCAACTAGCTTTTTTTATTTAATAACGTTTATTCAATTTTTAAAAAATTGAGTATTGATAAAAGAAGGAACTTTCTATAGAATGTAAAACGTAATAATTACTATTTACAAAAGAGAGGGTTCTTGAAATGGCGAAAATACCTGTAACTGTATTAAGTGGATATTTAGGGTCGGGCAAAACGACATTGCTTAATCATATATTAAAAAATAGAGAAGGGCGTCGCATTGCTGTCATAGTCAATGATATGAGTGAAGTTAATATTGATAAGGATTTAGTAGCACAAGGTGGCGGCTTATCTAGAACAGATGAGAAATTAGTAGAACTTTCTAATGGATGCATATGTTGTACTTTAAGAGACGATTTGTTACGAGAAGTCGAGCGCTTAGTTCACAAAGGAGGAATCGATCAAATTGTAATTGAATCAACTGGGATATCTGAGCCTGTGCCGGTAGCTCAAACGTTCTCATACATAGATGAAGAATTAGGTATTGATTTAACCTCTATATGTCGATTAGATACAATGGTGACGGTTGTAGATGCGAATCGCTTTGTTAATGATATACGTAGTGAAGATTTATTGGCAGACCGTGATGAAAGTGTTGATGATGAAGATGAGCGTACTATTGCTGACTTACTCATTGATCAAGTAGAATTTTGTGATGTGATGATTATCAATAAAATCGATTTGATTAGCGACGAAGCTCTAGAAAAATTAGAAAATGTATTACGTGCATTGCAACCCGAAGCTAAAATTATTAAAACAGTAAATGCTAAAGTGGAATTATCAGATGTACTTAATACGCAATTATTTGATTTTGAGAAGGCAAGTGAATCAGCTGGATGGATCAAAGAATTAACAGCTGGAGGACATGCGACACATACGCCGGAAACAGAAGAGTATGGGATTACATCATTTGCTTATACTAGACGATTACCATTTCATGCAAAAAGATTTCATCAATGGCTAGAACAAATGCCAGAAAATATTGTAAGAACAAAAGGGATTGTATGGTTAGCGCAGTATAATGATGTAGCGTGTTTGTTATCACAGGCTGGTTCATCTTGTAATATTCACCCCGTTACATACTGGGTTGCAACAATGAGTGAAAGTCAACAGCAAGCTATTTTGGAGGCACGTCAAGATGTAGTAGAAGATTGGGATATCGAATATGGAGATCGTCAAACGCAATTTGTAATTATTGGTACGGATTTAGATCAAGAAAAAATTTCCCGGGAATTAGATGCATGCTTAATTCATAGTAGTGAGATTGATGAAGATTGGCGATTACTAGATAGTCCGTATCAATGGACTTATGATCGACGAATGTAATTGTTTGATTCAGTACTTTAAATGAAAATGTAATATGAATGAATATACTGTGCTGTTTCACGTGAAAAATAAAATAGGCAAGTGCCTCTGAATTCAGAGACGCTTGCCCGCTTAAATATTGAATCCTAAAATATTAATATCGACGTATTTTCAAAATCAGTTATTAGTTGCAAAAAATTTCTATGGCCGAAGGTGTGATATGAGTCGTGCCTAACTATTTTGCAGTTGAAAATAACATTTAAACGATTGCAAATGGTGTGGTAAAGATAAGTAAGGCAAAAAAGTTAATAAAAAATAGGATGATGTTTAACGTCTTATTACCTTTAAACATTGCTATAATATTAATAATAATTGAGATAACAAAGATAATTGCTCCTGGGAAATACCAAAAGTTAAAGTCAGTGTTGTTATAGATGTTCGTAAACATGGTTGTAAAACATATAAAAATGCTAATGAGTGTGACAATAATTGATGATAAACTGGAAATTGAACACTTCTTCATTTTGTCCTTCCTTTCGATGTCGTTATTTATCAAATGAATCAATAGTCATCGTTTTTTCAACAAACGTGATACTGTGTATACCATTATAAGTAAAAATATATTCATTACAATAGTTTATTTTGAAAAGTTATCCAATAATGAAGAGAAGTAAATGTTGGATGTTTAAAGGAGTTTAAACCAGCTGAAAATAAATAGACATAAAAAAACCACCATCGTAAAAGATGGTGGTTATGTAGAATGTAGACTATTTTTTGAATTTTTTAACGATGTCTACGATAGTTTTAACGACTTCGATGATAGTTGATACGATGCTCATGTTCATGACCTCCTTTCAAAAGGGAAATGTATTTAGAGATGGTTGTTGAATATTCAAAAGCTAACTTATAAAATACGTAACTTTTAAATATTATTTTTGAGTAAATTGATCAATTAAGCCTTTAACAATTTCAACAATTTTAGCGATTACATCTGCCATTTAAATGACCTCCCTTACTAATTTGTTATCTATAGTGTAACTGGAATTTGAATTAAATATGTGCATAGTCCCTAAATTAAAATATCAATGTCTTAAGTGAATGATTCATGTTTTTCACTCAACAGTGAGTTATTCCTAAGTGTTATTTTGTCTTTATACTGTTTACATAAGCTTTACAAAAGGATCTTTGAGTAATTAAGCTTTCAATAATCATTATTATATGATTAATTGAGTCTTATTTTGAGAAGCGTAACCATTGACACTCTTGCTCATTTAAAATATATTAATAGTATTATTCGAAAAGGTAATAACTAAGTCTTGCTTTAGCAATTTTAGGTTGAATAACCTTGATTGATAAAGGGGAAAGAGTTCTTACTTTACTACAAAATGATATAGGCAGCTTATTTAAATAAAGTGTACGATTTATTTATACTCCGTAAGATTTATATACATATTGAGGATAAAAGTGCGAAACACTTGAGTTAAATTGAAGCCTACAATAGTTTAAATTCTTTCATTATGACATATATGAAAGGTTAGCTATTGTAGGCTTTTTATTATTGTTTTAGATATTTTTTGAGATGGAGGATACGCAATGTTAAGTTCAGAGTTAATTTTGTTTATGTTTTTTATTACACTTGTCATTGCTATACTGAGTGGATTAATATTTTTGAATCATCGAGTTCCCATTCAATATATTAAATTTCATATATATTTACTTGTTTTACCTATCATTACGGGATTAAGTGGATTAATATTTTTCGGTGAAAGGGCGAATGTTGGACCTTTTGTAGTTGATCATCTTACTTGGTTAATGATGACATTTATTTTGACTTTAGGCTTTATCATTCAAAAGTTTTCTATGCGTTATTTAATTGGCGACATGCATTACCGTAAATATTTTCCGTTTTTTACATTAATTACTGCATTTGCTTCATTGGCATGGTTAAGTGGAGACTTAAGGTTAATGACCATGTTTTGGGGTGCAACATTATTTGTGTTAACACGGCTCATTAAAGTTAACAAATTATGGAAGGTGCCTAGGGAAGCAGCAAGAATTTCAGCTTGGTCATTTATATTGGCATGGTTGTCGTTATTGATTGCTGTCATTTTATTGTATATCGCTACAGGAGATTGGTATATTTATTCGAATATGTCAGATGATAATGCAATCAATTATGGAATGCGTCTCTGTATCAATTTACTTATTGTTTTAGCTGTGATTATTCCGGCGGCACAATTTCCATTTCAAGGCTGGCTTATTGAATCTGTAGCTGCGCCTACGCCAGTTTCAGCTATTATGCACGCTGGTATTGTTAATGCTGGTGGCGTTATTCTTACACGCTTTTCTCCGGTATTTAATGACGAAATAGCCATTTCACTGTTATTAATTATTGCAAGTATTTCAGTATTGTTGGGTTCTGGAATCAGTCTTGTGCATGTTGATTACAAGAGACAACTTGTAGGTTCTACGATAAGTCAAATGGGTTTTATGTTAGTACAATGTGCGCTTGGGGCATATTCTGCGGCGATAGTACATTTAATATTGCATGGTGTGTTTAAAGCGACATTATTTCTACAATCGGGTTCTGTTGTTAAAAGATTTAACATTCCTACGCCTCCATCTGTTAAAAAATCATATGGCTGGCTTGTATTTGGTCGTCTACTAGCTATTCTTATAGCGATAATATTTTGGTTGAATAGTGATAGACATGCATATGATGTATTAAGCGCTCTTATATTAGCTTGGTCGTTAATGGTGTCATGGAATCAATTAGTTGCTTTTAGTCATGGACTCATCGGAAGAGTCATCGGAGTATGTATGATTATTGTTGTAGCAATTGTTTATATTATTACGCATCATTATTTCTTCACGACATTAAGTAACGTTGATATTCATATTGTTTCACCACCACTCATAAGTATTATTCTATCGATTGCTATTATAGTTTTCGGCAGTATGTTAAGCATATGGGTATCACGGCGAAGAGAATCAAAGGCATTTGCGAAGTTATACTTGTGGCTTATTAAAGTAGGAGAGGCTAAAACCCAATCTATAGAAAGTCATCCATCATATTTAAAACGATTTTAGTAAAGGAGGATAGAATTATGCTTCAATCAGATATCAATGAATTAGTCAATCAGGCTAAACGTGTAATTACACCTTTATCACCGATTTCAACATTTGCTGCCCGTAATCCGTGGGAGGGGCTAGAAGATGCTTCGTTTGATCAAGTGGCACGTTGGTTAAAAAGTGTGAGGGATATTGACATTTATCCTAATGCGTCTACTATTCACAGAGCGATTAGTAATAAAGAAATAGATTTAAAAGTATTTGAAGAACGGTTGGATGAAAATCGTGCGCATTATAATAATAGGTCACTATCTGACAGTGATATCAACACATATATTCAAAGAGCGAAAAATTTAAAAACGATTGAAGAAGGTTACTTTAATACAAAAGATAACGAGAAACTGGAAAAATGGGTACAAACTAATTTTAAGGATTATAAGAAAAAAGAAGATGTGATAGCGCAAAGTGCTAGTGTTTTCACAAAGGAAGGTACACGACTTATTGATATTTTAAATGCTCATATGATTAAGTGGTCTAAATTATATGTTGATGACTTTCAATCAAGTTGGACTATGCCAAAAAGAGAAAAAGGATTCTATCATGCCTGGCAACGTTTAGTTAAACATGATCCATTATTCACAAAAAAACAACGACTTACTTTAACACATTTGCCAAATCAAGCAACCGAAGCAATAGAGTACGCCTTTCAAGAATTAGGAGTAAAAGAAGAACATCGACAATCATATATTGAGAGTCATTTATTATCTTTACCAGGTTGGGCAGGAATCATGTATCATCGGTCACAGACACAAAGTAATGATGCGTACTTATTAACAGACTATGTTGCGATTCGTCTATCAATTGAGATGGTACTTTTAAATGACCACCATACAACATTATTAAAAAAATCTATATATCTTCAAAAAAAGTTAGAGCAAATACGTTATTTGCTATTTAACATACAAATGAATGTTGAGCAGTGGTTAAATCTATCATCTAAAAAGCAACAAGCATACATTGAATTGGGGACACGATTCAGCCCGTTTTATTTTAAAAAGTTATGGTTAGATGCATGGGAAGAAACGCATGAACGTCGATTGGTTGATGAAATTTATCGTGTTCCAACCGAAGATACTGATCAAGCAAAAGCAAAAGTACAACTTGCGTTTTGTATTGATGTACGATCCGAACCGTTTAGAAGACATTTAGAAAGTGAAGGGCCTTTTGAAACAATAGGGATTGCTGGGTTCTTTGGTCTGCCAATTCAAAAAGAAGTACTTGATGAACAATTTGCACATCCATCTTTACCAGTGATGGTAGAACCTGCATATCGTATTAAAGAATATGCTGATCAACATGAAATGAAAATTTATAATCAACAACAACATACACTTACATCTATGTTTTACAACTTTAAATTAATGAAAAACAACGTGTTGCCAAGTTTGCTTTTACCAGAATTAAGTGGTCCTTTTTTAAGTATTGCGACTATAGCTAACACAATTTTCCCTAAAAAAGCAAAACGTATTGTTCATCGATTCTCACAAAAATGGCTACGTAAACCAACAGGTAAATTAACTATTCAGCGTGAGCAAGATGCGTATTCAAAACTACCAATCGGCTTTACTTTAGAAGAACAGATTCAATTTTCCAAAAAAGCATTACAATTAATGGACTTAACAGATGATTTTGCACCACTTATTGTTCTATGCGGACACGGTAGTGAATCACATAATAATCCCTATCATGCTTCATTAGAGTGTGGGGCTTGCGGCGGTGCCTCGAGTGGGTTCAATGCGAAATTATTAGCAGTAATGTGTAATCAAGAAAATGTTAGACGTGGATTATTGATGGAAGGAATCGACATTCCAAGACATACAGTGTTTATAGCTGCTGAACATCAAACGTCAGTTGATGAGTTAGAGTATATTTATGTTCCACCTTTAACTACAGAAGCTCAAAATGCCTTTGACGAACTTAAGCATGTGATGCCAAAAGTATGTTATAAAACCAATTTAGAACGTTTGGCATCGTTGCCAAATATAAATAACACTGACCATAATCCTAATGCTGAAGCGCATCGTCACGCTAGCGATTGGAGTGAAGTTCGTCCAGAATGGGGTCTAGCACGAAATGCTGAATTCATTATTGGGAAACGTCAAATCACCCAAAATAGTAATCTAGAGGGACGGGCATTTCTTCATAATTATGATTGGACAAAGGATGAAGACGGTGAGATTTTAAATACAATTATTTCTGGGCCAGCACTAGTAGCACAATGGATTAATTTACAATACTACGCCTCAACCGTGGCACCTCACTATTATGGAAGCGGTAGTAAAACAACGCAAACTGTAACAAGTGGTGTAGGTGTCATGCAAGGAAATGCTAGTGATTTAATGTATGGCTTACCATGGCAGTCAGTAATGATGAATGACAAAGAGGCGTATCACGCACCTATTAGGCTTTTAATTGTTATTCAAGCGCCAGATGCATATATTCAACGTTTGTTAAAACATCATAATCACTTTAGACAAAAGGTTGATCATCAATGGATAAGACTTGCCAGTATTGATGAAAATAATAGTTGGAAAGACTGGTAGGAAATACTCGGTGAGATTAACAATTAAAGATTCATTAGAAGAAATTAAGTTTTTTGATTATTTCAGTTTAATGTTAAACTATAAGTAATCAAGAAATAGGAGTCGTCCAGTTATGAAAAAGACGAAAGGTATTTATGAATCTGAAATTAGTAAAGCCATTACACAATGGGAGAAAGATTTTTTAGGAAGAGGTTCTTTGTCTGTAAAAACAGATATTCTTCGTGATATGGTTATTGTTAGTTTACAAGGTATTTTGACACCTGCTGAATATCGCGTGTGTAAAACGAATGAAGGGCTTTTAAATATTAAACGTACACGTTCTGAACTTGTAGAGTCTGGTGAAGAGGACTTGAGTCGCATTATTAAAGATTTGACTGGACTTAATGTGAAAAGTTTTCATAGTGATTTAAGTACTATTACCGGTGAACGCGTAATGATTTTTAAGTTGGAAGATCGTTTTGATAAAGCATTACATGAGTAATAAATTATTTAACGGTACTATCTTTAATAGATAGTGCTGTTTTATTTTAAATGCAAAAAGTCATTAAAGAAGATGAATAGACGATAACCTATACCCATTAAATTTGGAATCATAATCATAGTAGCGATGAGTTTATCTGATTTAAAGCCAATGATACATAAAATAATTGGAATTATGTAAAGAATAAACAACCATACTAACAACGTATCAAAGTCTGGATGTAATGGAATAAAAAAACGAATTAAGGTAATAAGGAGCGCAATATAAATCAATATTTTTTTAGTAAACAATGTGTCGCCTCCTCATTAAAATTATATTTTATGTTAAATCACATTATACATTATTGTATATGTAATGAGTATGATATTTTGTAGACATTTAAAGTATTCAAGTAAATGTTCCTTAAGTAAAATTAATGATAAAACACTGATATAGTGTAAAATGAGAAAGAATGAATATGTTTGAAGTGAGAAGACATATTACGTATTCAAAAGAAGACATAATAACTTAAGTGAACCATATTAAAGAAATAGGTGTTGATATGAATTTTAAATATATGAATATAGCAAAAGGGATAATTCCAATTTTAATAAGCATGATTATTCTTTTAAGCTTTATCTCTACTCATGTGCTAGCGCAAAATCAGTGGTTGAGAATGGTTGATCTTAGCGTACAAGAGTGGTTTAGTAATCAATTTGGGGATCCCAATAGAGTGTTTGGACATGGTTTCATCAACAATATAATGACGTTTTGCGCTACCTTTGGTGATGTTAAGATCATTTTAATTGTGGCTACCATTATTGCAGTGCTACTCACGTTTTACAAGAAGGTTCCACAAGCAATATGGCTAATCATAACGATGACTAGTGGCGCATTGATTAATTATTTAATTAAGCAAACGATTGAAAGGTCAAGGCCCGAGAATCATTTAATTGTTGATACAGGATGGTCTTTTCCTAGTGGGCATTCTAATATTAATACATTATTCTTTTTAATGATTATGATCATTATTATCCCGTTAATCCGACAGCGTGCTTTTAAATTTATAATCACAATTTTAAGTATTGTATTTTGGATTAGCGTTTTAATAAGTAGACTGTATTTTCATGCACACTACTTTTCTGACGTTGTAGGAGGCGTAAGTTTAGCTATTATTTGGGTGTCGTTATTTATATTAGTGTCACCTTTATTAAATTTTTGGGGAGAAAAGTAAGTGAAAGTAGCACGAAAAATTTAAAAATATCATTTTTTAGACGGTCTTGAGAGTGCAGGGCGTCTATTTTATATCAACATCTACATAAATAGGAGTGAATGTAAAAATGAAAGTTAAATCACCACAATCAATCTACTTAAAAGGACATCGTCAACAAGCTGTATTGTTATTACATTCTTTTACGGGAACTGTACGTGATGTAAAACATTTAGCACAACAGTTGAATGAAGAGGGATTTACTTGTTACGTGCCTAGTTATCCAGGCCACGGTTTGCCGCTTAAGGAATTTACCCAACACAATATCAATGATTGGTGGGAACAAGTTACCGCAGCATATCAATTTTTAAGAAATGAAGGATACAGTAGAATTAATGTGACAGGCGTATCATTAGGCGGATTATTTACTTTAAGGTTAGCTGAACATTTTGATTTAGAACGTATAGCTGTGATGTCAGCCCCACATAAAAAGCGTGAAAGCGAGATTGCGTGGCGTCTTGAAAGGTATGGGCATCGAATGAATGAAATTTTGAGTTTAAGCGAAGAAGAGCGTCGTCACCAAATGGAAACCATCTTGTCCTATGATAAAGAAATTGAAGTGTTTCAAGGTGTAATTGATGAAATTATGGCTTATCTTGCAAATATTACAGTACCAGTGAATATTATGTATGGCGAAGAAGATGACCCATTATATGCTCAAAGTGCGCAATACATTTATGATAATGTAAATAGTCAAGATAAAGAACTGCTCAAATTTGAAAAAAGCGGCCATCTTATGACGTATGGCGATCATGCATACAGAGTAGAACAATCTATTATTCAATTTTTCAGTAAATAAAGGAGTGTAGAAATATGAAACGTACATTTTTATTAACTTATACAACCGTATCAGGAAAAACATATACGGAATTTAAAACATTTGAAAATGGTCCCGATTACGATACATGTGTATCACGAATTATAGATGAATTTGATGAATTGGCATACTTATATATTAAAAAAGATGTTGTACATTATATTAATGTTGATCACATTGAAAGTCTAGACATTGAAGAAGTGACAGAGGGACAACACATTACTTATGATTTTGAATAAAAATACAGCATCAATCCATAAATATCAAAAAATGTGTATCTCATTATTCTGACAATATATAGGTACATTGCACATAAAATAAACTCATGATAGAGTAGAACTTAAGCATTTTAGCACTTTAGCGCTTTAAAGGGAGTTGGTAATTTGAGTGGTCATTCACAATGGAAGACGTCTACCGGTTTTATATTAGCTAGCGCAGGTTCTGCAATAGGATTGGGTGCAATGTGGAAGTTCCCATATATGGCAGGTATATACGGCGGTGGCGCTTTTCTATTAATGTTTTTAATTTTTACTATATTTGTAGGACTACCACTGTTAATTATGGAATTTACGGTAGGTAAAATGGGTCGTACATATACAACGCAAATATATAAGAAATTAACGGGAAAGAAATGGCTTAATATTATCGGATGGAATGGTAATTTAGCCGTATTTATACTATTTGGTTTTTATAGTGTTATTGGTGGTTGGATTATTATATATATAGGTTATGTCATAGCACAAATCATGGTTTTTAAATCAAGTACGCTGACAAATATTCAATTTGAAACAATCATTAGTAATCCATGGTTGACTGTTTTAGGTCAAGGCATATTTATTTTGATAACAATGGTAATTGTTATGTTAGGTGTTGAAAAAGGTTTAGAAAAAGCTTCTAAAATAATGATGCCTCTATTATTTATCTTTTTAATTATCGTTGTAGCACAATCTTTAACTTTAGAAGGTGCTTTAGAAGGTGTACGTTATATACTGCAACCTCGAGTTGAAGATATGTCTATTCAAGGTGTACTATTTGCGTTAGGGCAATCGTTTTTTACGCTGTCCCTAGGTACAACCGGAATGATTACTTATGCAAGCTATGCACCTAAAAATATGACGATAAAGTCTTCAGCACTTTCAATTGTCGTAATGAATATTTTAATTTCTGTCTTGGCTGGATTAGCTATATTTCCTGCGCTTAAAACATTTGGTTACCAACCCCAAGAAGGCCCTGGCTTATTATTTAAGGTTTTACCACTAGTATTTAGCGAAATGACTTTTGGTACATTCTTTTACTTTATATTTTTACTATTATTCTTATTTGCGGCATTAACGTCTTCTATATCATTATTAGAGTTAAATGTATCTAATTTTACTAAAAATGATAATAGTAAAAGACAAAAAGTGGCAATCATAGGTAGTATACTTGTATTTATCATTAGTATCCCAGCAACATTATCTTTTAGTAGTCTAAGTCATTTGCGTTTTGGCGCTGGTACGATATTTGATAATATGGATTTTATTGTATCTAATATTCTTATGCCATTAGGGGCACTAGGAACAACATTAGTGGTTGGCCAATTACTAGATAAAAAATTATTAAAAGAAAGCTTTGGGAAAGACAAATTCAACCTATTTTTACCGTGGTATTATTTAATTAAGTTCATCATGCCTATTGTTATTATTTTAGTATTTATAGTTCAATTATTTTAAGTCATTGAGACGTTATTGATAAAACTAAAACAAACGGTCAATTCCATTTTTTAGTGGAGATGACCGTTTTACTATATAAAGAATGTTATGTAGTTGTTTCGAAATATCTAACACCATTAAACGAGCGAATGTTTAACTATGATCTTAAATTGTTTTCTTAAGCGGAAGATAATGAATGTTAAATAGAAGTGTCTATATTTGCTAAAGTAACATCTTGTTTTTGTAATTCATTCATTAACTTTTGCGACATAGTTGAATTAGTAATAATTACAT
>OLJI01000040.1_pt1 | contig 14004 bp, 10 predicted proteins | sample 1694841 | NCBI WGS metagenome assembly OLJI01 (sample SAMN04436878, study PRJEB24849) | human gut metagenome | biome: human gut; feature: NICU; material: stool | host: Homo sapiens | place: USA: Saint Louis, MO | collected 2012-01-25
ATGAGATTATAGTTTTTACTTTCTTCCATCGATTTCCATACTCCTTTCTAAATTTTATTCAATACGATTATTATGACAGTTTGTTTCAAATTCCTAAAGAGATATTTAAATTGACGAAAAATTAAAATAATATAAATACACTTGTATCCATTTAATTTCTTTAGAGACACATGAGAGCTGAAAAATTGACATACAGATTACTTCAATTTAAGATTACCATTACCTTTAAATATCAATATTTCACAAACCTATGATTAAATCGTTAATATATTACAACATTTATGTTAAATTGTGCATTTAATTTTTATTTTAGGGAAAAGAGATGTCTAGAAGGAATTCATATTTACAGATATATAGGAGGAATCTTTAATGGTTTTACGTTATGCTACAAATTTAAAACTAGCTAAAGAATTATATGATGCAAGTAAACCTAAATTAAAAGGCGATCAAGGTATGATTGATACTTTCACTAATACATTTGGTTTACCGGAAAACTCAGTTAAGTTAGCAGGTGGCGTTGAAGCTGCAGCTGCTGGTTTATTTGCTGCTAGTTTTTTAAATAAAAATATTTCACGCTTAGGCTCACTTGCAGCAATTTCAGTACTTGGTGTTGCAGCTTACAAACATTTTGAAGCAGGGCATGGTAAAAAGGGTGCACAACATGCTTTAGACTTATTAGGTTTATCAACACTTAGCTTATTAGATACTTTTTCTTGTAAAAAATAAGTACTTCAACATATAAATATATATTAAATAAAATAACAGCGGTAATTCCCTTATTAATCTTATCAAGGAATTACCGCTTCTTTTATGTTATCTATCAATGAAGAACAAAGGCATTCAATTCATCAGTCTAGATGAATACGACAATGATTATTTCTTGTATTTATTAAGCAATGCTGGAGGAACATGACATAAATAATAATCCTCCGGAAATTTCTCAAGATGATTCTGATGTTCTTCTGCACTCTTCACATAATTACTTAGAGGTTGTACTTCGACCATTACTTGTTTCGCGTCTTCCCTGCGCTTAATGTAGTCTTTTGCTTCATTTAAATGCTTCGAACTTTCACTATACACACCTGTTCGATATTTTTGACCCTTGTCTTGACCTTGTTGATTTAAACTATAAGGATTTATCATTTCAAACAAATAATCCATCAGCATAAGTATTGAAGTTTTTGCAGGATCAAAGTGTATCTTCACACATTCAGCATAGCCATCATAAGGAGCATCTAAACATTTCGACGTTCCATTTGCCCTTCCAGCTTCTGTTTGAATAACTCCTGGAATCGTATTAAAAAAAGCTTGAGTTCCCCATAGACATCCACCAGCAAAATATACCGTTTCCATATCCTCACTCCCTAAAGCAAATGTGTTAACTCACTTTTCAATCATAAAGAATTCAAAATAAATCTCTCAGTTCATTCAATTACAATCAAAATAAGAAAAGAACCTGTACCTATGATTGATGTATCAGGTTCCATATTATCAACTTGATTACTCTGTTCATTCTGTCTTACTATATCATCAATAATTTGATACCCTTCACAATATTAATAATAAATAATACAAGCGAAGCGATAAGTAGAATACCTCCAATAATTACTCCTATCACTAGTACAGCGACTCCATTTGTCGAATCAATCAAGGATAGTCCAGCAGCAAATGATATAAGTCCTAATACCAAACACACCCAACTCAAAATATGGTTAAATAATGCATTTCTTGAATACGTAGATGCTGGTGGTTGTCCAACAATCCATACGATTAATGGAAACAATACAGGTGCGAAAAATACACTTAGATAACTTAAAGCCCCTAATACATCACCCGTTTTATCATGATAACTTTTATCAAAATTTTCCATACAATTAATCACCTCAATTTAAATATAAACACATTCTGAGAATTCATTTAAGTGATATGGAATACAATTACAATATTGTAAGTTTCGATACAAAGATACTAATGATTAACCACTTAATGCTTGTACTAATACGTATTTAAATGTTGATACCGGCACAGCATTAGCATGACGTTGTTGTAGTGCTAAACGTGTTTCAAATTGACCACGATGATTTCCTATCTCTTTCAAAGCGTTACTCAACTGACTTATATCATTTACAAGAAACTGATTTTCTATTGCAACGAAATCTCGATTATGAACAACCTCTTTATATCCCATAATTAACAATTGATGATTATATGCGCTTCTTACAGCATTCCCTATTTCGTTCCCCTCATTAATATCTAAATAGATGTCACATTGTTGATATAAGGTTTGAACTGTTTGTTCTTTAATTATTGGATATAATTTAACATTTTCATATTGCGATAAACTTAATAATTTTGAAGACATCTCAGTTTTAGCGCCTATGTGAAATTGATAATCTTTATGCAAACGTATCAACGTTTCAACATGTGGTAATTGATCTGAATTTGTTAATGTTAATACATTCTTAGAATAATGATTCCGTTTATACGTGTCATATAAGTAACCAGATGCATATACTGCCTGTTGTTCCTCCCTAGATAGTTGTTCCTTGATCAATTTGTATTCATTCTGATTAGGGACAATAACGGCAAAGCGACTTTGAAGGTTTGGTGATAACATGACTTTCATATTTCCTGGGACATAACCCTGAGATTGTTCTTGCCAAAATAAAATACCTTTTTTCAATGTCGGCAAATGATAAATTGCTAAAAATGGTGTTGATAAAGTATTAAATATAACTTCTTTTATCTCAATGCCCATTTCACTCAAGTAAAATTTAATCCACTCTGTATATGAATCAAAAAAATAAGATTTCCCTTTATATTCTACAACTACATCGTTAGTTACATAATTCTCATAAATCACTTCTTTACCTTCACGTGTCATATACTTTTTTAATATTGCATTACCTAACAAATCGTAAACTGTTTCAGCAAATTTAAATCCTTCTTTTGTATAATAATCAACCGAACGCAAACGCTGTTTTGAATCAAGCCACTCTACATGGCTAACTACACGTGTCTTATAATGTTCCTTATAAAAGATTTCACCTCTAAGCTCACCCATATCTGTAATGGTAGCCATTGTCGCATCTCCTTTAATTTCCCAAAAAGGCGGCGTATCAATATCATTAAAAAAAGCAGGGGTATCATCTTCATAAATTTGATATGCTGCGAAAAAACGATACGGCGATGTCACATCATCAGGTAAAAATCCATCATCATTAATTACAATCGTAAAGTGATTGTAACCAGCACGCTTAAGAGATTGATGTAATTCCTGTGTTTCTTGATTATAATTTTCGAATAAATTAATCATATAGCACCTCTTCAATGAGTTGTCTCCATAGATCAACAATATGCGATGTTTTAAATGATTCTGCAATGTCATACGAAACCTCATGTGCCCTTATGGGACCATCTTCAAAATATCGAATAATCATATGAGCGATTTGCGTTGTGATATCATCAGTAGACGCTTGTTCAAAATCTATCGGTATCAAATAGCCATTTTGATGATGTCGAATAAATGTCGGACTGCCATAATTCACATCAAATCCAATCATACCTAAACCAGAGCCAACCGCTTCCATTAATGTCAGTCCGAACCCTTCACTTTGTGAGGCCGCTATGAATAATTCATATTGCTGATATATTGTACGAAGATTTCTATGTCCTTTAATTTGTATGTAATCCTCAGCACGATGTTTGGTAATAATATTTTTAATTTTTTCTTGTTCTTCTCCTTGTCCGTAGATATCAAAACTCAATTGAGGTAACTGATGTTTAGCTTTAATCACAGCTTCCACTATCCAATCAACATGTTTTTCGTTAGCAAGACGTGATGCGGTCATGATGGAATATGGTTTTCTTTCTTTTTCAGGATATTGTAACGATTCTATACTACCTACTGGAATTGTACGTATACGTGGACAATCATTCTTATATTGTTTAAATTGTTCACTTAGTGTCTGCCTTTGCAAATCTGTCGCTGTGATAAAGAAATCAATATGCTGTGCATTTTCGAATTGATACTCATAATAATTATTCCATAAAATGTGAGTCCCATCAGTCGCACCTTCACTGAAATGTTCAGCGTGAACGACTACGCCAACTTTACTGGATCCCTTGTTTTCTAATATGGCTTGTCCCACATCAGTTGCTCGATCAATAATAATGATATCCTCTGAATTCAATCGCAATTGACGTATAAAGTATGCGACGAGTGCTTGTTTACTGTATAAACGTGCATCATCAAACACAAAAACATGTTCATCTTCATCTATATATTCGCGATATGCAATTGATCCATTTTCATTATAAAATTGACGCATATATATTTTAGCTTTATTGTCAAAAGGAGCATAATACTCCGAGAATGTTCTTACATAGCTATAAAAATCTTTCCTAATTAACATTCCATTCACCACAAACTCTGCACGATCAACGTAATGTTCGTTAGCATTTTTTAAATAGCAGGTTACGAATGTTTGCTGATTATTTAAATAGAGTCGTAATACTTTACCGTTTTGTTCTTTTCGAGTAACCTCATTACCTAACTCTGAAATTAAATCATCAACTGTGTACGTTGTAGGAGCGATTTTTACGTCTGTGAAGTATTGATATAGCCAAATAACTTCATCATCTTTAAACCCTATGTTGCTTGTGAGTGTTTGAATATTTTCTGATTGAATAAAATCTAAAAATATAAATTTTGTTGGATAAGGTAATTGCCTTAATAGTTTTGCTCGATACACTTGTGCATATTCAACACCACTACTGGCCCAACCGATTCCAAAATTGATATTATAAATCGTCATGTCTAACACCTCTTTGTTTATGGGAAATGAATGACCATATCTCCGTCCTTATCAAAGGCTAGAATACTTAAACATAAATTTCTAACCATCTTCCTTTTTATATCTTCAGACATATATTCATACGTTTCAAGAGCCACTTTATGATATTCAAAAATGACATTACGCTGTCCATTTTGTCGATTGTTTACACTGGCTTTAAGTTGTTGTAAGTTATCTACTTGTTCAATCCATTCGCTATCTATCGCTTTCAAAATTGATTTTTGAATGAAACGAAGTTTTAAATATGAATCAGCAGCAACTTCTAAACGATTGTTAAATTGTTGAGTAAATTGTTGTATTAAGAATTGTATGATTTCTTCATCATTTTGCATATTAATATTTGATACATCTTCATCGAAGACAAAACTTAAGTTTTCGTATATATAATTCACAAGTGCACGTTCACTACTTAAGTCAAGATTTTTAACGTCTTTTGTAAACACATCTCGTGCAAGCTGTTCAAAATTAAAATCATCAAAATCGCTTGCTTCAAGTATGTGATTACGTTCAGCATAAATTTTATCTCGTTGAACACTAATACTTTTTTCGAATTCATTTGCCATTTCTCTATTTTTCATAGCAGTCTCTTCAGATACACGTTGCGCTTTATTAACAATTGACTTTACACGTTTTTTAAAGAGTGCACTACTTTCTAGTTTAGATGCATCCATCGTTTGGAGGTTTTTATTTTCTGCCAAGTTAGAGTTACTCCAACGTTTTACTAAATCATCATCAAGTGATACAAAAATCTGTGAATATCCAGGATCTCCTTGGCGACCTGAGCGTCCTCTTAATTGACGATCAACACGACTATTATCCATATGTTCATTAATAATCACTGCTAAGCCACCGATATCATGAACCTCTTTTGATAACTTTATATCAGTTCCACGCCCTGCCATACTTGTAGCAACAGTAACTGCAGATAATTGTCCCGCCTCAGCAATCATTTGTGCCTCTTTAGCTACATTTTGAGCGATTAATAAATTGTTGGGTATATCACGTTTAAATAACTCAGCTGAAAAATATTCTGCCGCTTCTGCAGTACGTGTAATTAGTAACACAGGTTGTTGAGTTTCATGTATACCAATCACTGTCTTTAAAATTGCATCGTTCTTTTTGTCACCATTAGCAAATACTCTATCAGGTCTATCATCTCGTTCAATCGGACTGTGAGTCGGAATCTCTATAACAACTTTTGAATATAAATCAAAGAATTCTTTTTCCCCTAATTTACCTGTTCCAGTCATACCTGAAAATTCATCAAATTGCTTAAATAAGTTTTGGAATGTTATGGTTGCCATCACACTCATATCTTGAGAAATTTCAACATTTTCCAGAGCCTCTATAGCTTGATGTAAACCAGACTGAAGCTTTGTTCCAGGTAGCATACGACCAGTTATTCTATCTATAAGCACAATCTCACCATCAAAAATAAAATAGTCTAAATTATATTTGAATAAATACTTAGCTCTAAGCGATAAATGAATCATCCTAACTAAATCAAAATTTTGCTGTTGGTATATACTATTCACTTTGAAATAATGGCTTGCTTTTTCCGAGCCCTCATCAGTGAGCCACACTTCTTTTTTATTAAAATTAACTATGAAGTCTTTATCTTTCTCAAGTGTTTCAACAAACGTTTTAACGATGTGAAATAAATTAGATTGTACACGTGGTGCACCAGAAATAACTAAAGGCGTTTGGGCAGCGTCTAATATAATAGAATCGACTTCATCAATAATAGCAAAGTTTAATTTCGGTAAAAATTTGGCACGAATATCATCAGCTAAATTATCAATTAAATAATCAAACCCTAGTCGCCCATTAGTCGTGTAAACAATGTCATGGTGGTACAGTTCATATTTTTCATTTTCAGCGTATTCATATTCTGGAATGTCCACAAATCCTAATGATACAGACAAGCCTAGCCATTCATATAGTGGTTTCATTTCTAAAAAATCGCGTTTTGCTAAGTAATCATTTGTTGTGATTAGATAAGCACCTTTACCTGTAAGTGCATTTAAGTACAGAGGCATGGTAGCTGCAAGCGTCTTACCTTCTCCTGTTTGCATTTCTGCAATATTCCCCTGATGCATAGCGATTGCTCCTAAAATCTGCACATCTTTTGGATACATACCTAAAACGCGCTTAGAAGCCTCTCTAACTGTTGCATAAGCTTGTGGCAGAATGTGATTGAGTGAAGCTTTATTATCATTTAAATAAACTTTAAATTCTTTTGTCTTCGCTTGAAGTGCTTCATCACTAAAATTTGAGAACTCCTCACTAAGCGCATTAATTTGATTTAATATTTTGCGCAATTTTCTTAACCTAATATTATTAATAATTTGGTTAACACCTTTAGCCATTCATATCACTCCTGTGATAGTTTGATGAGTCTAGATGATGTGTCCTTATATTGGTTATTATTTGATTAATTACTTTAAGTTTTTTCTTAGGATCTATATATTGCGTTGCCTCATAAGCTTGATTACTATCTTCTCTTAATTCTTGCACAATTATATTGTGAAAAGATAGATGATTCATGCCAGCATTAATAAGTTCTAATTCATATGAATATGCTTCTCTAGGATAGACAATATTTTCTTTTTTATTTTTTAGAATTTGATGACTAAGAATTTCTTTATTCTTACGATAAAATTTCATTTTAAAATAAGCCGCACCCTCAGGTTCAACTTCAAAATTAAATTGAAATTGATATTGGCGCCCTTTTTTTAAAATAGGTAGCTTTGGGCTTACACGGTCTTCTGCAAAATCAGTTAACATATACCAACTGTGAATGATTGTACCGGATGGCATCAAAGGGTTCTCAAAATAGATATTATCTTGATTAAAGCGTAATTTTGTACCATACATAAAAGTTGATGAATTAACTAGTCGCCATTTGACTTCAAATTTCCTATCTTCTTGCATGTGTTACCCTCCCAAATCGCTCTTCCATGATTAAATGATAAAAATTAATAAACCAATGAGTAACAGTAGCAGAATCATCATTATGTCTACCAGGAATTCTTTTACTTATCACATGTGCATGTTGTTTTGTAAGAACAGGCAATAAATCTTGAAATGCATATTTGTCATAATCATCATGCTCCATGTAAGCAATCGCAAATGTAGTCATTGACAAATCGCTATGCTGAATTTGCTTCCAAAAATGATTATCTAACTGAACAACATCTTTGTTAGTTATGCCATTTTGATTCAATCGCAAAATATCAAGTGACGTTCCAAAATCGTTTGGACGAACGAGTTTCATATTATTAGCAATAGTACCGAGATTTATCAAAGGTTTTCCTACAATAACAGCCGCTGGATTTAATTTTGTAGCGTAATAAAGTGCGCCAAATGATCCCATTGATAATCCAGAAAGAATTAATTGGTTGTTCGCAAATCCCAAATAATCCAAAGCATTTTGGATAACCTTACGGATTGCCTGTTCATAATTCTCTGACCCTAGGTAAAAGGCACCACCTTCGATTCTAGGATCAGCTATTAAAATAAATGGAGCATTCATACGTTTCATCATAAAGTACCCTTCAAAGCCCTCAGCAGTACGATACCCACTAAAATATACATTGAGTGGTGGTTTTAAATCTCCAGGATGGAAGTAATGTATAAATTCTTGCTTATTTTCATCACTATATCGTTTTCCGCCTAATATGAACTGCCCTAATTCCAAGCGTGACCAACGTTTATGAATAGCACCTATAAATAATGTTCCTTTACCTTTAGCTTTGATTGATACACTCACATATGTTTGATAAGGACGAGCAGGTAGTTCTATGGGAGTGTCTAAATCGTCTTGTTCATATATTAGCTTTTCTACTGGTTGATCAGTTGAATAAACAGGCGTCAATCTCAATGTATATTGGATTTTAGCATCACCTTCAACTTTAAATTCTGGCCATATTTGATTCACCTTATTGGCATCAGCAATGATATTTTGACTCCATGTAATGAGGGGTTGGTATGATTCCCCAAATCGTCCTGATACTTCAATAGACTCATTTCCATTAAATTGATAAGAACCATCAAAATGAATACTAACGCGACAATGAATAGGTTTAACTTTATCTCCATATTGCCCAGGAAATGTAACTGCCTCTAGTTTTTGTTGTAATTGTTCTTTATTTTCATAAATGAGTGGTTTTATAAAATTACGTTGTATTGTCTTATCTTGTTGGTATTGATTATCCCAATACTCATTGTCAATCACAGTATTATACGGTGTACTGACTAATGATAAAAGTTTCATTAATGAATCAGAATATTTTTCACGTACAAAAACAAAATCAAATTGTCCTTTTTCATCTAAAATATGTACTACAACATCTTGATAGCCACTTTCAAAATCAAACAAACCAACATCAAAATAATCCCATTCGACATTACTTTTTTGATTAAATAAAGAACCTAAATCATGACCACCTACTTGAAGTACTCTAAATTTACGTGCCACTTGAAACATCACCTTTAAATAACTGATTAATTTGATGAATAATATTAATTGAACTAAAATCATCCGTTAATCTCATGGAATATGCATAAGAATAATTCCAATTTTTTAAATGTGCCAAAAAATAATCTAAAGATTCTACAGTTTGCGATATGTCATCAATAATATATCCATTATGCATATGTTTAACATAATCTGTTCTCTTTTTATTAATTTGTGGTATACCCGCGCCAATACAACAGATTTGTAAAAAAAGTTTCGGCTCTAAAGATAAATCTACTACAACTCTTAATTTTGAAATAACGCTTACAAGATCTTCTTCAAACGGTACTGTTTCAATATCAATGATTGTTTCTTTTTTATTCTGTATCACGTCTTCAATTACATCACTTATTTCCTTTTTCTCTTGGTGATATAAATCATTGAGATGAGCAACTTCATCTATAAGATTTTCCGTAAGATTATCTCTACTCTTAGTTAAAATTTTCAACTTATAGCCATCTTTATGTTGAATATATTGAAATAAGCTGTTTACAATCTCTCGTATTTCAATCTCGTCCAAACCATCTATCCATAATCCAATATAAGTGTCATACAATTGACTACTTTGGTTAGGTAATGACTGCGCATCAAAAGGCGTTACCCTTAAAAGATTAAAATTATTCATATTCAATCCTGCGTAGTGTTCAATCATATTTTGATTAGCTTGTGTATCAACGAGACAATAATATGCTCTCGAAATAGAATCATATAAATCTTGTGTCACCACTTTATTTCGCTCAGTAAAAATAGAAAAACATAAAGACGGTGCATCAATTGTGCGAGCCATCATTGAATTATGACGTTCATCAGATGCCACTATAACAGAATCATCTTCATTCAATTCTCTTTCTACATATGATTGGAATTTCTCTTCTATCAACTCAGCCATAGATGAATACGTAACCCTTTTAAATTTTGATTGGAAATTTTTATTAATCGTTACTGTATTAACATTTAAGTCTTCAACAAATATTTCTTCCCCATCTTTTGAAAAATAGTGTTTTTTATTGTTATCCCCATCAGGTGTATAAGTACGCACTGCCGATATAAATCCTCTATCATCGAATACAAATCGTCTTTGAATTGTACTATACTTGTAATCCTCTACCCACATCAGGTACCCCTCTTGGCTGAAGTGAATTTTAGAAAACGTGTTATCACCCGTAATCGCTTGAATTTGAAAGGGAGTAAAAATAAATTCAGTGCCTTCTGGCCATGAAAGATCGCGATAATCAATAGCTTGAGGCGTTTGATGTCCAATGCCCTGTATCTCATCAAATACAGACCAATAATGACTTTCATACAAATCATATCGATGGAGGAATGTTCTAAGATATGGACTAAAACTTAAAACTATCAATTGATAATCCACATTATTCGAACTATGCATTGTCATTAAACTAATCATATCGTCAAAATCTGTATACTGTTTTTTTAGATAGAATGGTCTTGAGGTACTTTCCCACCATCTGTTACGGCTATACCAAGCTGGTATAAATCGTTTCATATTCCAAAACCTCCTCCCTACCAATATTTATTTAAAATTTGCTTATAGCTGTCAAAGTATAAGTACGCTCTAATTGTTTCAGCGATATTAATTCCAATATAGACAAATACAATCATTTGAGTTGTAAAGTAAACTTCTTTAAGTAAGTGGGGGACAAGCAGCGCTGAATACATTGGTATAGCGAGTACAATCGCTACTACTATTGAACCGAACCAACAAATACGACGTGCTTTACTCCCTAGAAATTTTTCTGTCTGCTGTCCAGGTTGAATACCCTCGAAGTAATTCCCATTTTTAAGAAATTCCTTTGATTTACGTTTTGTATTAATTAATAATCTTGATAAAAAGTAACCCAAAATCATTTGTAACAGAAGATATATAGTAATTCCAACTGGATTTGTAAAATTAAAGACATGTGTTTCAAAATTATGATTCACGATAAAGCGTCCTATGAAATTAACGATATTATTCGTTAACATAAATAATGACAAACTCACCATGATAGAGATACTACCAGCGGGATTAAGTTTCCATGATAAATATGATGGTATATCTTTAGCAGAAATATTCATAATATCATTATATTCTATCCGATATTCTGTTAACTCAATAAAGAAGAGTATAAATAAGGCCAGCACTAATAAGACAATAATCATAGTAATTAAAGATGCGCTTGAATTTAATTTAGGAAAAGGTGTATTAAATATAGATTTAACAAGACTCATTAAAACAATTGGCATAGGTCCCGAAATGCCATACGTTGTATTTTGATCTGCTAACCACACCATTAACAACGTTCCTGTAATTAATACTAATAATAAAATGAGCATATTACTATCTTTAATCGCATGTTTATTAATATATGAATGAATAATGTAAAATCCTTGAGCGGCACTAATGATAAGTGTTAACGCTCGCTCTTTGAAATGTCGTTCCCTACGAGTTTGTGTTTTAACCTTATCATTACTTTTGTGGTTTATTAGTGTCAAAATAATCATCGAACTTAACCACGGCCCAAGTCCTAGTGAAAATATATTTAATGTATGTAAATCCCCACCTACATTAGTAATAGCTAACTTAAAAAAGGAATCTTTATGAGTTCTTAAATTTTCATTACTTACGATTGAAATATTACTTCCTATAATATATATAACTAAAATTAAGCATGTAAAAAATATTCTTTTATATAAAATTTTATATTCGAATTTCTTAAACATTTTTTCACCCTAATTATTAAATAATTAATCACTTGAATCATATCTAAAGAGGCTAAGGATAATCTAAAGTTGGATTTAGTTGTCATGTACTTATCCAATCAATTATTGTTCCCTAGCCTCTTAATATGATTAAAACTATCTGTTATTTACTACCATCTTGATCATCATCGTCTTTTCTAGATTTTTTTGCTAAACCGAAGATAGCCAATAAGATAGCTACTGCTACTATAAAACCGTTGCTTACAACTCCATCTTCTCCTTTAGTCGGTTGTTTAACGACTTTATCTTGTGAACGATTTTGATGAAGTAAATCGAGGTTGTTTGAGTGATTATCAGCTTGATTACTTTGTGTTTCATTGTGTTGTTCTGAATCAGTATAACCTCTTTGTTCTTGTAAATCATAATCTTTTCCAGTTTTATTAAGCATATTCGTATTTTTTGATTGAGTCACGATTGTATCTTCAGACGAGCTATCACCAATAAATTGACTTTCACTATTTATAGGAGATTGTGAATTGAAAGTTTCAGATGTACTCATTGATGTGGACGTGCTTGCCGATTCGCTTAATGACGTACTTGCACTATTTGAGTCGCTTACACTCATTGATGTAGATGCACTATCGGATGTTGATGTTCTTGTTGAATCTGAAATACTTGTATTTGTTGAGCCACTCAACGATGTACTTGCTCTGTTTGAGTCACTCACACTTGTTGATTCAGACGTACTTTCTGATGTCGATGTGCTTGTCGATTCTGAAAGACTCGTACTTAATGATTCACTCATGGATGCACTTGCACTGTTCGAGTCACTCACACTCGTTGATGTTGATGCACTGTCTGATGTCGACATACTCGTTGAATCCGAAATGCTTGTACTTGTTGAGTCACTTAATGATGTACTTGCGCTATTGGAGTCACTCTCGCTCGTTGACGTGGATGCACTTTCTGATGTCGATGTACTTGTTGAATCTGAAACGCTTGTACTTGATGAGTCACTTACCGATGTGCTTGCGCTGTTTGAGTCACTTACGCTCGTTGATGTGGATGCACTCGTTGATCCTGAAAGACTCGTACTTGTTGAGTCACTTAATGACGTACTTGTACTATTTGAGTCGCTCACGCTCGTTGATGTGGACGCACTGTCAGATGTCGATGTGCTCGTTGAGTCTGAAAGACTCGTGCTTAATGATCCACTTAACGATGTACTTTCACTTGTTGATTCACTCTCACTTGTTGATGTGGATGCATTGTCGGATGTCGACATACTCGTTGAATCTGAAATGCTTGTACTTGTTGAGTCACTCATGGATGTGCTCGTATTGTTTGACTCACTCACACTTGTTGACGTTGACGCACTTTCTGATGTCGATGTACTTGTTGAGTCTGAAAGACTCGTACTTGTCGAGTCACTTAAGGATGTACTTGTACTGTCTGACTCACTCTCACTCGTTGACGTTGATGCACTTTCTGATGTCGACGTACTCGTTGAGTCTGAAATGCTTGTACTTGTCGAGCCACTTAACGATGTGCTGGCACTGTTTGACTCACTCTCACTCGTTGATGTGGATGCACTATCTGATGTTGACGCGCTTGTTGAATCTGAAACGCTTGTACTTGTCGAGCCACTTAACGATGTACTTGCGCTATTGGAGTCACTCTCACTCGTTGATGTGGATGCACTATCTGATGTTGACGCGCTTGTTGAATCTGAAACGCTTGTGCTTGTCGATTCACTTAATGACGTACTTGCGCTATCGGAGTCGCTCTCGCTCGTTGATGTTGATGCACTTGCTGATGTCGACGTACTCGTTGAGTCTGAAACGCTTGTACTTGTTGAGCCACTTAATGACGTACTTGCGCTATTGGAGTCACTCACGCTCGTTGATGTTGATGCACTTGCTGACG
>OLJI01000046.1_pt1 | contig 13413 bp, 10 predicted proteins | sample 1694841 | NCBI WGS metagenome assembly OLJI01 (sample SAMN04436878, study PRJEB24849) | human gut metagenome | biome: human gut; feature: NICU; material: stool | host: Homo sapiens | place: USA: Saint Louis, MO | collected 2012-01-25
AAGGAAGATATGGGATATAATTCAACTGTTTTTCTTAATTTATTTATAAAAGAACCATACCTCCTAGGTATGGTGTATTAATTCTTAATTAAATCATGCTCATTTTTTAATTGAACTTTAGCTTCAAATTTATTGATGAATTCTTTCAAAAGTTTTTCTTCTTCTACCATATCATCCTCAAGAATTAAAATCAGATTTTTTTCGTTCATAATTGAATATAGAATATAAGATCTCGCATTATGAATAGTTGTATTATTTTTATTTAAAAATGAACTAGTCTCGAATTTTTCATGTACTACTTTTTCATAATTAATAATATTTAAAACCAATCTTTCTTTGGCACTATATTTACCACTTTTTAATTTTTTAAAAGGTGTTGCCTTTAATTCAACACCTGCCTCTTCCATATCAGGTCTACTCTCACTATCTTTACTTTTCCCAAACCAATTTTCAAAAGCATCCCCCACAGAACTTTTAGTTTCTGAAACAGAAAAGCCATCATTTAATTCTTTTATTGTCTTACCTACAGCTTCCTTTGCTCTATTATGAACTTCTTGTTTAGTTAAAAATTCCATATTCCATCATCCTTATTTAATTATCATGCGATACTAAAATTCTATGACATAATTATCTTTCAAAGATATATATTCTAAAACAATAAAATTATTATTCTTTGAAAATAGATTCCTTTTCTTTAATATTATATCGAATTTATTAGACAAACAATATCACTTTTAATTGTTCCAACCATACTATTCCTTCTCTATTATTAGTGAATATATGAGAAAATATTAGATAAATTATTAAATTAATTTATCTTAATAATCTAAAAATACACGCTGTTTTTGATTATTAACAGCGTGTATTTCAAAATAAATTGTAATTTAGTCTTATTGTTATTAATATTTTCTTATACTATGAACCTTATTTAAATTACTTTACTCTCTCAAACAACTTTTGATAGTTATTCTTTGCTTGTTCATACTTTAATGTTTCTTTTGTTTTAACATGTTTGAGTGGATTTTTAATTATTTTATCCATATAGGCTGCGAATGCTTCAATGTTATCTGGCTCAACAAGATAGCCATTTTCACCGTGCTCTATGATTTCACCAGGACCGTATCTTACGTCGTAAGCAATGACTGGGCAACCTACTTCAATACTTTCCATAACGGTTAAACCAAAACCTTCGTATTCACTGGTTAATAGTGAGGCTTTAGATTTTTTAAACTCTTCAAGAGGATGCTTGGTAAAATCATTTAAATCAACTTTATCTTCAATTTGATATTCTTTAACTAAATCTAGTATGACTTGTTTTTGATTTTGTTCATCTGCACCATAAATAGCTAATTTCGTTTGATGTCCATATTTTAAGAATTGATTATAAGATTTGATTAAATGATCCACTTGTTTCTGTTTGCCTAGTCTACCAATAAATACGAATCTATCCTCTTTGTCATGAGTATCTTGTTGTCCATAGCTTTTAATAAAGTGAGGTACAATCGATATTTTTTCATCGCTAATACCATATGCATGTTGTATATCGTCTTTTTGCATATGTGTGAGCAAGAGGTATTGAGCTACTTTATCAGAATTTTCCAGTGCAATTTTGTATGAAGATTTAATATTATCGCCATCGATGTGGCTATTATGAAATACAAGCACATTTTTTGTGTTCTTACAGTTATTTAAAAGTGGTTTATCTAGAAGTCTAGCATCATTAAACACAATATCATTTTGGTTAAAGCGATGTTCGAAATAATATTTAAAGAGATCTTTTTCGTTTTTAAAAGCCTTCATGATACGTTGATTTTTAAAAATTTGAATAAAATCTAATTCATTTGCCTTTTGTGAATTGAAGAATTTTTTACAGTAAATACTTCCCTCAGTGTCAAAATATTCTTCCAAAATTTTGTGATATGTGCGGCTTGAGAAGTAAATCTTTCTATGTAATTGACCGAAGTGATTATATTCTCTACGTTCAATTTTTTTCTTAGAAATTGGTGACATCACGTCTTCAAATTCTATGATATTTGTATCTTCATAAAATTTCCGATATAAAACATAAGTTTCTTGATCATAATATCTCATCACATTGCCATCATTGAATGCTTTAGAAGTTAAACCTTCTATGTCTCTATCTTTTTCAGAGTAAAGCGTTTTTTTCTTAAATCTTGTTTTAGGTATTGAAAGTAATTTGAAATCAGATAACCAATCATATATGTTTTCGATTTGCGTATTTTTCGTTATGAGGTGATTCTCTTCGAACTTTTGATAAACTTCATTATAATTAGCGTTATAATTCGTTGTTAATATTTTATTGTGAATGCCCATTTCTTTATCAAGAAATCGAATTCTTGTTAATAATGATTTAGTTCTTCCTCCGTGCACTAAGGGTAATGTGCTTGTTACTGTATATATCATTGTTTTAATCCCCACCTTTTAAGATGTATGCTATTTTATAGTTAATTATAAAAATATTGATGCATTTTGAAGCCAGAAATTTTATAATGTGATTTAAGAAGTATTTTATAAGTTGTTTTAAAATAAGTTAAGAACTTTTTATGTTTTCGAAAATAAACGTAAACTAAAAATATAGTATAATGTATATTTTAATTTTAATAAAGAGGAATTTGTAAATATGAAAAATAATTGGATAGATGTTTTAGATGAAAGTTTAGTCAAAGATTTTTATAATAATCAAACTTCCGAAGAGCAACAAGAAGGACTTAATACTACACTGTCTTTTGGCACGGCTGGTATTAGAGGGAAATTCGGTTTAGGTGAAGGCCGATTAAATAAGTTCACAGTATCTAAAGTAGCGTTAGGCTTTGCCCATTATTTAACATCAAGTATCGCGCATCCTGTCGTCGTCATACATTATGACACAAGACACTTATCACCTGAATTTGCTCAAATTATCGCTAATATTCTAGCAAGTCTTGATATTAAAGTTTATCTTGCTGATACATACAGAACAACACCTGATTTATCATTTGCAGTCAGATACTTACAGGCTGATGCGGGTGTTATGATTACAGCTAGCCATAACCCTAAAGATTACAATGGAATTAAAGTTTATGGAGAAGATGGTGCTCAATTATCAACCGACGATTCCGCACGACTAAGCACATATATCGATAAGTTAGGTCATCCGCTTCATATTAATTTACCTAGTTTAACTACTGAACAACAATCATTAATTCATTCAGTCCCGAGCGAAGTCAGAGAAGATTATTTCAAAAACGTACAAGACTTAGTTGGAACGATTCCACAGTCTGATTTAAAAGTTGTCTTTACAAGCTTGCATGGTACGAGTGTGCCAGTTGTACCTGACATCTTATCTTCTCTTAACTTTAATCAATTTGAGTTAGTTGCATCACAATGTGAACCTGATTCAGATTTCAGCTCTGTAGCCAGTGCAAATCCAGAGGATCATAAAGCGTTTGATCAATCGATAGAGCTCGCTAATCAGATTGATGCTGATTTACTTATCGGTACAGATCCCGATGCAGACCGTTTAGGAATAGTTGAACGTGATGCTGAAGGTAACATCCACTATTACAATGGAAATCAGATTGGTGCACTTTTGTTAAATTATCGTATCAAACAAACAGAAGAATTACCTAACAGAATTATGTTCCAATCAATTGTAAGTGGTGGCTTAGCTAAATCTCTTGCTCAATATCATAATGTCAATTTCAAAGAAGTTTTGACAGGTTTTAAATATATCGCAGCTGAAATAAGACATCTGTCTCCTGAACAAAACTTTATTTTTGGCTACGAGGAAAGTTATGGCTTCTTAGCCCGTCCTTTCGTGAGAGATAAAGATGCGATTCAAATTGTGCCATTAATGATTAAGTATGCAGCTGAATTAAAAAACAAAGGACGCATGCTTAAAGATGAATTAGAAGACATTACTCGAAATGTCGGTAACTTTAATGACAAGCTTTTCTCACATACATTTGAAGGTACTCAAGGCAAGGCAAAAATCGAAAATATTATGACTCAATTCAGAAGTGAAACACCTTCGGAAATGTGTGGTCTTAAAGTCATTGCAATCGAAGATTTTGAAACAGGTAAAAAGACTGACTTACAAAATGATGAAGTCAGCGATATAACTTTACCTAAAGCGAATGTAATAAAGATATACTTTAATGAAGGATTTATTGCTTTGCGTCCTTCTGGTACAGAGCCTAAAATTAAACTTTATGTGTCACTTTCTTGTGACCATTTTGACGTAGTTGCACAAAAAATGAATGATGCTATATTTAACTCTTAAGTATAATAAGGTGGAAATGTATTCTCTTTGCAATCTTGATATCGAAATAGAATTAACATGGTTAGTAGAATTTCTAGGTGGTACTCTCGATATTGGGGACTATCCTTTCTAGTAATCAAAACTTGATGACAGTGAATACTCAATCCAATCATCCACTATAAATACGTAAAATGCCTGGAACAACTATTTTGTCCCAGGCATTTTTGATTGAATTTAAATATTTAATTGCTTAATGAATGCTTTTAAGTCTTGACTCATTTCTGGATCTTTTAAAGCATATTCAATCGTTGTTTTAACAAATCCTAATTTTTCTCCAACATCATAACGATTACCCTCAAAATCATATGCATACACTTGTTGTTTGCTATTCATTCGTTCAATCGCATCAGTTAATTGAATTTCATTTCCAGCACCTTCTTGTTGTGTTTCAAGATAATCAAAAATTTCTGGTGTTAATACATAACGACCCATGATTGCTAAATTAGACGGGGCAGTACCTTGTTTCGGCTTTTCTACAAATTGACGTACTTCATATCGACTCCCCTCTTTAGCAGAAGGATCAATCACACCATAACGATGTGTATCAGATTCTGGCACTTCTTGAACCCCTATTACTGAATGGCCTGTTTCTTCATAAACATCCATTAATTGTTTAATAGCTGGAGTATCAGACTCTACAATGTCATCTCCTAATAACACTGCAAATGGTTCGTTACCAATAAACTGTTTTGCAGTATGAATTGCATGTCCTAGCCCTTTTTGTTCTTTTTGTCGTACGTAAAAAATATTAGCTAAATCTGTTGAATATTGTACTTTTTCAAGCAGGTCTGCTTTTCCTTTATTTTCAAGAACCATTTCTAATTCTTTTTGATTATCAAAGTGATCTTCAATTGCACGTTTATGCTTGCCAGTCACTATAATAATGTCTTCAATCCCTGCTTTAGAGGCTTCTTCTACAATATATTGGATTGTTGGTTTATCTAATATTGGTAACATTTCTTTTGGCATCGCCTTAGTTGCTGGTAAAAAACGAGTACCTAAACCAGCGGCAGGAATTATTGCTTTTTTTATCTTTTTCAATCTATAAACTCCTTTACCTATTTACGTAATTAAACTCTTAATAAAGTGTATCACTATTTAAAATGCTTTCATAGTAGTGTTTTTTCACCACAATCTTTTTCAATATTAACATTAACTTAATCAAGAATTGAGTTAGAAATTAAAAATACTCGAATAGAAATTAACTTTATTTTAAATATATCGGTGACAGACATCCACTGAAAAACACTAGTTATATTTTTAAAATGAGAGTTTCAAGAATTTTTTCTCTATACAAATAAACTGATAAATAAGATAAATATAATACCTGATACTGAAATAATTGTCTCTAATAACGACCATGTTAAAAATGTTTCTTTAACTGTCAGCCCGAAATATTCTTTAAACATCCAGAATCCAGCATCATTGACGTGAGAGAGAATTACGCTACCTGCACCTATTGCAAGAACGACCAAAGCTACATTAACATCTGAATGTTCTAAAAGTGGTAACACAATGCCTGTTGTTGATACGGCAGCAACTGTAGCTGATCCTAATGAAATCCTTAAGACTGCAGCTACAATCCATGCTAATAAAATGGGCGACATGCTTGTTCCTTCAAACATCTTAGCGATTGTATCACCTACGCCACCATCGATGAGCACTTGTTTAAATGTACCACCACCACCGATGATGAGTAACATCATGCCGATTGGATAAATAGCATGCGTAACTGATTTCATAATGTCTTCCATTTTTCGTTGTTGCTTCATTCCCATTGTAAAGATTGCAAATATCACTGCGATAAGCATTGCAGTACCAGCAGTTCCTATGAAGTAAACAATTTGTTCGAATACATTTGTTGCTTCTTCGTGTCCTGTAATCAGTTGCACAATTGTAGAAATCAACATAAGAATAACAGGTAAAATAGCAGTCAATAAACTTATTCCGAAACCAGGCATCTCTTCTTCTTTAAATTCCTTTTGAGTACCTAAAGAAGAAATATCCCCTTCTCTCGTATACGCTGTTGGAACCATCTTTTGTGCAAATCGATTAAAGATTGGACCTGCAATAAGTGTTACAGGGATAGCAATAATCATACCATATAACAAAACTTCACCTATATTTGCTTTAAGCTCCTTAGCGATGACAACGGGTCCAGGATGTGGTGGTAAGAATCCGTGTGTAACAGATAACGCTGTGACCATTGGTAGTCCCAATTTTAATATTGATACATTTGCGCGTTTAGCTACTGTAAATACGAGTGGTATTAATAGTACAAGACCTACTTCAAAAAATAGCGCAATACCAACGATAAATGCTGCTATCAACATAGCCCATTGAACATGTTTCTGACCAAACTTTGCAATAAGTGTATCAGCAATACGTGTTGCGCCACCACCGTCGGCTAATAATTTACCTAATATCGCACCTAAGCCAAAGATTAAAGCAATATGACCTAACGTACTACCCATACCATTTTCAATGGTTTCCATAATTTTGTTAAGTGGCATACCTAATAATAACGCCGTTATCATTGAGGTAATGATTAATGAAATAAACGTATTAAGCTTCAATCCAATAATTAATGTTAATAAGATAATAATTCCTAATACAACACTGATGAGTGGCCAAATCTCTCCAAACATCGCATTCCCCTTCTTTCTCTCGTTTATTATTCATATAATATATAATCAATTAATCACTTAAATGTTCTCGTTGGAAATTCGCAATATCACTGTAGTTCTCAGTCATAGAACGACTAATGTTAATGAAAATGGTAACAAGTTGTTGGTAGATGGCAACTGTTTCTTGGTTAGGTTCATGGGCATGTGTTGTACCAACCATATCTTTAATGACTGAAAAATCATCTATTTCTCCCAGAGCTTTCATTCCAAGTACACATGCACCTAGACATGAACTTTCGTAGCTTTCAGGTACGATTAAGTCTGTATCAAAAATATCTGCCATCATTTGTCGCCAAACTTCACTTTTAGCAAAACCACCCGTTGCTTTAATTGTTGTCGGTGTTTCATTCATCACTTCAATTAATGCAAGATAAACTGTATATAAGTTATACAATACACCTTCCAATGCTGCACGAATCATATGCTCTTTCTTGTGAGATAATGTCAATCCGAAGAATGAACCCCTAGCGTCAGCGTTCCACAATGGTGCGCGCTCTCCAGCTAAATAGGGATGAAAAATTAATCCTTCTGCACCTGGTTTTACTCTGCTGGCAATCTGAGTTAACACATCATAAGGATCGACCCCCAACCTTTTAGCCGTTTCAACTTCACTCGCTAAAATTTCATCTCGTAACCATCTCAAGACGACACCACCATTATTGACGGGACCGCCAATCACATATTGATCTTTATCGAGAATGTAACAGAAAATACGCCCCTTCTCGTCTGTTTTTGGCTGATTAATTACCGTACGAATTGCGCCCGATGTGCCAATAGTTACAGCAACTTCACCTTTTTGATAACTATTTACACCTAAGTTAGATAATACGCCATCGCTCGCTCCGACAATCACAGGCGTTTGCTCATCAATCCCCATCAACGTTGCGTAGCGTTTTTTCATTCCAGTTAAAACATGTGTAGTTGGAACAAGTTGTGGTAACTGATTTCTTTCAATACCTAACAATTCTAAAGCCTTATTATCCCAATCTAATTGTTCTAAGTTCATCATACCTGTAGCTGATCCTAAAGAATAATCAATGACGAATCTTTCATATAATTGAAACAGTACGTATGTTTTTAAATCTGCAAACATAGCTGTTTGTTTAAATATTTTCGGTTCCTCATGTCTCATCCAAAAGATTTTAGATAATGGTGACATAGGATGAATCGGTGTACCAGTTCGTTGATACAATTCAAAACCGCCATATGATTTTTCTATTAAATCAGCATAATCATTCGCACGATTGTCAGCCCAAGTGATATTTTCAGTTAAACGTTGATTATTCTCGTTCATAGCAATCAAACTATGCATTTGTGCACTCAAGGAAATAAACTTAATATCTTCTTTTGCGATGCCAGATTCTCTTACAATATATTTAACCGTCATAAGCACAGCATCAAATATTTCATCAGGATTTTCTTCAGACACATCTACGTTTGGTGTATGTAAGTCATAGCCAATATTATGTTTCATTATAAACTTACCATTTTCATCATATAGCACAGCCTTCGTACTCGTTGTCCCCATATCTACACCAATCATATATTTCATATTTCATCCCTCTTTTCTATAAATTAACGTAACCAGAATCCTTCAATATTTTCTCCTACATCATCAAAATTTAAATGGAATGCTTTTCTCAATATGGAGGCATCATCGTTCTCAACAGCATCTATAAAAACTTGATGATTTTTATGAATTCTCTCGAAATCTTTGGGGTCATTTGCCATTCTTTGTCTCATTGAAATGAGTATGAGTGATTCCATAACAGGTTTAAGGTGATTCCAAAACACTTTAAGATACTGATGGTTTGTTGCTTGAATCATCACCTCATGAAACTCAAAATCATGTTGTGTAAATGCTTCAGCATCCTCAAATTGGACTGCAACCTTCATCATTTCTAATTGCTTTTTCATTTCCTTAATAATATGTTGTGTATCTGTTCCACTTAATTTTGAAAAGGCGAATGATTCGAGCATCAAACGCAAATCATACATTTCCTTTTTCTCTTGATCACCAAAAGGAAGTACCTGAGCGCCCATACGTTCTAATTGAATCAGTTGATCTGTTTGAAGTAACTTAAATGCATCTCTGACTGGTGAACGACTCACATTAAATTGTTGTGCAACTTGATTTTCACTTAGTTGTATATGGGATTCAATCTCACCACTCACTATTCCTAAACGTAACTCAGCAGCTATTACTTGTCCTGAAGTCATGTTTTCCTTCCACTTTTTCGGATAACCATACGTCACGTTCTATCCACCTCAATTCAATGCACTTCTACTTGTATACAAGTATGTTAATATACAAAAATTCGTTTTGCAAGCGCTTTCTTTTAGGTGTTTTGACATTTTAAACACAATTTAACAAACTATTTCTTAGAATCATTTACATCCATCTTTTATTCGTTCACTTTCCATCCTATCAATACAGTTTATAAAATAATGTAAAATACACTTAAATCATACTTACTTATTGTTTGTTTCTTATTATTCAATTATATATTTTGTATTTCATAAAAAAACATAATTATATTGACAACGCTTACTTGGATACTTAAAATTTACTCGTAATTATTTTTCAGTTTTATACATCATCATACGATTAGGAGGTTACAACATGTTTAATTTCTTAAAACCAGCTAGACATATCAAATCATTGCCATCAGAAAAAGTAGATGATACGTATAAAAGACTACGCTTTCAAGTCTTTTTAGGAATATTTATCGGTTATGCTGGTTACTATTTATTAAGAAAGAACTTCTCTTTAGCAATGCCTTCATTAATTGAGCAAGGTTTTAGTAAAGGTGAATTAGGTATTGCATTATCTGCAGTATCTATCGCATATGGCTTTAGTAAATTTGTAATGGGAACTGTCAGCGATCGAAGTAATGCTCGTATGTTCTTAACTTTAGGTTTAGTATTGACAGCAATTATTAACTTATTATTAGGATTTATTCCATTCTTTACTTCAAGCATAACTATTATGTTTATCATGCTGTTTTTAGTTGGTTGGTTCCAAGGAATGGGCTGGCCACCATCTGGACGTGTGTTAGTTCATTGGTTTAGTGTCAGCGAACGTGGAAGCAAAACGTCAATATGGAATGTAGCACATAATGTAGGCGGAGGTTTAATGGCACCTATTGCTACGTGGGGTATTTCCATGACTGCATTATACAACTTCGGTTATTTAAAAGGGTTTGAAGGTGTCTTTATATACCCTGCACTATTGGCTATCATTATTGCCATCTTGTCTTACATACTAATTAGAGATACACCACAATCTCAGGGTTTACCACCAATTGAGCAGTATAAAAATGATTATGCCACTTCAACTAAACAAACAATTGAAACAGAACTAACTACGAAAGAAATATTATTTAAATATGTACTTAATAACAAATGGGTATGGGCGATTGCTTTTACAAACATTTTCGTTTATTTTGTGCGTTATGGTGTTTTGGACTGGGCTCCGACATACTTAAGTGAGGAAAAGCATTTTGATTTAAGTGCTTCAGGTTGGGCTTACTTCTTATACGAATGGGCAGGAATTCCGGGCACGCTACTCTGTGGTTATCTATCTGACAAACTATTTAAAGGTCGCCGTGGTCCAGCAGGCTTCTTCTTTATGTTAGGCGTAACAATCTTTATCCTTATATATTGGTTAAATCCACCAGGTCACGCATGGTTAGATAATCTTTCATTAATTGGTATTGGTTTCTTAATTTATGGTCCAGTCATGTTAATTGGTTTACAAGCGTTAGATTATGTTCCTAAAAAAGCAGCTGGCACTGCGGCTGGTCTAACTGGTCTATTTGGATACTTATTCGGTGCAGTTATGGCTAATATTGTATTAGGGTTTGTAGTTCAACATTTTGGATGGCATATTGGCTTTGTGTTATTAACAGTCATCAGCATACTCGCTATGTTATGTTTCATTTTAACTTGGAATAAACGTGGTCAAGAACAAATCGACTAGTATCCTGAGTACGCTTAATCATTGATTACGATGCGCATATGTCCTATTCAGCCATGTACTATATATTAAAATAGCCTAAGACTATTCGTCTCAGGCTATTTTTGTGCTTTGCGTCATGTTGCATATATGAATTCTTATTAATATATCCAAATTACATTCATAGCTTAGCAATTTCTACACAGTAATGCATTTCGTGACAATCAGGACATTGAAGCTTTCTTGTTTTAGGTGTATGTGATGCTGTTACAAAATGAATGACACTAGGATTAAACACATGGTGGCAATTAGGACAGACATATGAAACATTCTTTTTATACTTTTTCGTTAACCAAAGTGAATACATAGCTACCACAGGCATCATCGACAAGAAAGGCTTTTTCCTTTGAGTTACAATTGAGGTGATCAAACCACCATATTGTAATGAACCAATCAGAGCTATACTTAACCATAATTTCTTTCTGACACCTTTGAGTCTATGAGATTCTTCCATATAAATAGCTATATCTTGTAAATAATGAATTGGAGAAATTGAATTTTGATGAACATAGCGTTGAATTTGCTCTATTTTACATACCTTGTTTTCTTTATCTGTTATTGACTGTTGTATTTCATGCTTTTTGATTTGAAGAAACGTGTAAAGAGATTTCATTGATGAATCATCTTTTAATAGCACTTTAATTTCTTTAATTGTGCAACCTATTTCCTTAAGTAGTAAAATCAGTTCAAGTTTCTCCACTTCCTTATCAGTGTAAAAGCGTCTGTTAGTTTCAGTAGTATAGTTTGGCGATAAAATTCCTTGTTTATCGTAATACTGAATAGTGCGTGTTGACACATGGCATTTATGAGCTATATCTCCTGAAGTATAAATCGACATAGACATCTCACCTCCTAGTCAAAGCATACTCGATAACGTTACGTCACTTTCAACAATTTTATTCATTTTTAGACGTCCGGACGTCTTATTTTTTTGAAATCCACGCTTTAATTTCATCTACCACGCCAGTTTGTCCATCCGATTGGGTTTCTAAAACACTTGGGAAATCGATATGACCAATTCCTGGATAAATAACTTCTTTAGTTTCTCCACCTAACGCCTTAAACTTTTCTAACGTAGCTTGAGAATCCGTATAAGGAATAATTTGATCTTCTTTTCCAGACATAAATAATATTTTCGGAAATTGTTTAATCTCATCGATATCTGGTAAATAATCTGTATTAATCGTGTAAATCATATCCGTAATTATAGTTTTAATAGGTGCAATAAATTGCACCAAATCAAGTGCGTTTTCCTTTTGTGCATAAATCGTTTTATCTAGTATATATTGAGGAAGATTTTTCACTGCCTTAATTTCATCTTTTAACACTGCTCTCTTACTCTCACTAGTGAATAATCGTGCTAACATACTTGCATCTGGAGTAATTTTCGCTGCGCTATGTAAATAAATAAGATGAGAGACTGGTAATGTATTATACTTAAGTAACCGTGTCGCAATCATTCCTCCCATTGAATAACCGACAATACTCAGTTCTTTTATTTGTTGCTCCTTAACAATTTGCGTTAATACATCATATATACGTGCAGCGTAATCATCTAATGTATGAGTGTCACGATCTAAATCTGAACTTTTACCACGACTTGGACAATTAATAAATATTAATTTGTAATCTCTGAAGTAAGGCTCAAACATCGTCATAATTTTATATGTTAAGAGTGCACCATGAATAAATACAATCACATCATCAGCTTGGCTATCTCCTGCGTAGGCAACTTCACTATATTCTCCCTCAAATTGTTTAAGTGGATAAACTTTAGTTGTAAAATTTTGCTTAATCATATACATCCTCTTATTCTTAATACATTAATTAATATAATAATATCATATAATTTAATTTTTTATAATTATACTAATCATATGTCCATCCTCTTTATGTTACTACATATTTAAAACTGATTTTTCTATTTAAATAGATTTAAACAATTTGAATCATACCAATAGTCTTAATAAAAAATTAATATTATCCTCATAATTAATTAACATTTTATTACTATTCTTAATATTAGGAAACGACCGTTGCTTATAAATAATTTATACGTTTTGCACAACATCATTTACATTTTCATCATCTAGGGAGGCATTTCATGGTTATTTCAAAGAAATTAGCATTTACAACTTTAGGTATCTTAATATGTATTCTTTTAAGTTCACCTCTTATCGATCAACAGATTTCAAATCATTTTATGAATCAAGATTCCGTTTTTGGTACACTATTCCAAAACTACGGTTTATTTCCGCCTACGCTTATACTAATCATTTCTATTGTTATTTTAAATTATTATATTTTTAAGACTTTTAAAAATAAATTAGCAAAAACGTTAACTTTGATTTTATCTTTTGTCTTTACATTGATAAAAACCAATGAAT
>OLJI01000051.1_pt1 | contig 12426 bp, 8 predicted proteins | sample 1694841 | NCBI WGS metagenome assembly OLJI01 (sample SAMN04436878, study PRJEB24849) | human gut metagenome | biome: human gut; feature: NICU; material: stool | host: Homo sapiens | place: USA: Saint Louis, MO | collected 2012-01-25
ACGATGACATATGCAACAAAGTATAGTCGTCTAATGATTGAACCTGAACAGTTAGCACACCGAGTTATTAAAGGCATAATTAGAAAAGAGCAAGAAATAAATCAACCGACATGGATGCATCAAATGCTCAAAATATATCAACTTGCTCCAAGAACATTTGAACGTATTTTTGCACCATTATTTAAAAATAAAATGTAAGGAAATAATGGAAGACGAAATGGTGTATATTTACAAAAAATCGATTCAACCTAGAATGGATATATGTTTCGTTAGAGAAAAAGGGTCTGGAACAAGGTTTTATCAGGAAGTAGGTCTTTCTGAGTTGAAATTAAATCCATATTTGATAGAAATTAACAATATTAAGATTATTAAACAAATGGTAGAGGCTGGAAATGGGTTTGCAATTATTTCAAAATCAGCACTTCATCCAGAAGATTATGAAAAATTAATGATAACAACTTTAAATGTGAAACGTCACTATTACCTTGCTCAACATGTTGATAAATATATAGGTGAAAATATTAGAGCTGTCATTGAAATGATTATGAAGTAGAGTATATAAAAAATCTGAGGCTAGGAATTATGTCCCAGCCTCTTCGGTATCTATTAGTCTTGGAATTTAAATTCTAATGGCGGAGGAAGAGGGATTCGAACCCCCGCGGCCCGTTAAGGCCCTGTCGGTTTTCAAGACCGATCCCTTCAGCCGGACTTGGGTATTCCTCCAATTAACACAATAACAATAATATAATGACTTTAATTAAAAGTCAATATAATTATTCTTGAGTTTACACTAGAACTTCTTTACTTAAGTATTGATCAACAGAATGTGCTACTTCACGACCTTCTTTTATTGCCCAAACAACCAAACTCTGACCTCGTCTTGCATCTCCTGCAGCAAATATTTTAGCGTGATTAGTTTGATAATTTGTATCATTAGCTACAATTTTATTACGCTCGGTGTGTATATCAAACGCATGCGGAACAGTGGTTTCAGTACCAACAAACCCTATAGATAATAAGACTAAATCAGCCGGCCAAAATCGTTCTGGTCCATCTTCCATCACCATGCCATCAGGCGTTTCTTTTAATATTTGTGTATATAAGCCTTTAACATTTCCTAACTCGTCAACATCATAGCGCATTGTTTGTACACCATAGGCTCTTGGTTCTTGACCAAATTTAGCTTCATATTCCTTATGCGCATAATCCATTTTGAAAACAGGCATTGCTAATGGCCAGGAAGTATTACTTTCAAAAGTAATCTCTTCAGGCTGTTTCGTATATTTATTAAATTGAACAATAGATTTACAGTTTTCACGTAATGCTGTCGCTACACAGTCTGCACCAGTATCACCAGCACCTATAATAATTACATTCTTATCTTTAGCAGTAATGCTCAAACTTTCAATCTCACCATTTAGATACTGTGTTTGTTCAGTAAGATAGTCCATTGCAAAATGAATACCAGAGCCCATTCGTCCTTCCAATGGTAAATCTCTCGCATTTTGAGCACCTGTGCATAAAATAATAGCATCATAATTTTCTTCAAGTGTTTCACGGCTCACATCGACGCCAATTTCAACGCCTGTTTTAAATAAAACCCCAGCATCTTTCATAAGTGATACACGTCGACGTATTACGTCTTTATCTAGTTTCATATTTGGTATACCATACATTAGCAAGCCGCCTGGTTCATGCGCCTTTTCATAAACAGTAACTTTATAGCCTTTAAAGTTTAATTCTTCAGCTGCTGTAAGTCCCGCTGGACCACTACCTACGATAGCAACTCGTTGGTCTTTATGATCTTCAGGATATGCGGGATGAACCCACTCATTCTCATATGCTTCATCAATAATTGTACGTTCAATACCTTTAATCGCCACGGATTCTCTATTAATTTTCATAACACATGATTGCTCACATGGTGCAGGACAAACTCTTCCTGTAAATTCAGGAAAATTATTCGTCTCTCTCAATCTTTCGTAAGCAGCTTTAAAATCTTGATGATAGACTAAGTCGTTCCACTCAGGTATATAATTACCAATAGGGCATCCTATTGTTTCTCTTCCATAAGATTGCCCAGTTTGACAAAAAGGTGTTCCACAATCCATACAGCGCGCACCCTGAATCGAAGCATCTTCTTTAGTGAAGCGTTGTTGAAACGCTTCATGATTCGAAAGACGGTCTACCAAAGACAATTCTGATAGCGACTGTTTATCATATTTCATAAATCCTTTAAATTCGCCCATGATAATCCCTCACTTCTTTAATAAATGACTGCTGGCTGTAGCTCTTGTTCAATTGTTTCTCTGTCATCATAAAACGCTGCCAGTGTTGCTTCATCTTCACGTTCCATTTGACGTTTTTTCAAATCAATTTTTTGCATCATTAATTTGTAATCTTTCGGAATAACTTTAATTGCTAACTTTTCAATATTGTCAAATTGGTCAAGTAATTGGCGTGCTTTGTTACTACGTGTATGCTTAAAATGTGCTTCAAGCATGTCTTTGATAAGAGATTTTTCCTCATCAAAACGTATGCTACTGAATTCTAAAGTTTCAAGCGCATTAACCTTTTTAAATTTCTCCACGTCAGAAGAGAAAATATAACTTACGCCCCCGCTCATGCCTTGGCCAAAGTTCTTTCCAACATCTCCTAAGATAATGACATGTCCCCCTGTCATATATTCAAGTCCATGATCACCAATACCTTCTACTACAACATCTGCACCACTATTTCTGATACAGAAACGCTCACCAGCTTTACCATTGATAAACGCTTTACCTCTAGAAGCCCCGTAAAAGTTTACATTTCCTGCTATAATTTCATTTTCACGTTGACTATTTGGAGCATTTACGATGACAGTTCCACCGGACAATCCTTTACCTACGTAGTCATTAGCATCACCGGTATGATGGATTGTTAATCCGCGTGGTGCATATGCAGCTAAGCTTTGACCTGCATGACCTTCAGTGTAAGCAAGTATCGTATCTTCAGGTAATCCTTCTTCTCCATATTGTTTAGCTATCGCACTACCTGTAATTACACCTACATCTCGCTGTTCATTATTAACAACATAATTTCCGGTAAAAGAGTGCCCGTTTTCAATACTATAGCGTGCGTCTGGGTACAGATAATTCAAATCGAATCCTTCATCAAGATGATGGTTTTGTGATATCTCTTTCGTATTAACCCCGTCAAATTGTTCTATTAAACGTTCTATTTGAAGCGAAGCTGCTTTACTATTTGGTTTCAATTGCGTCGAACGTTGAAGAAGATCTGTTCTTCCTACTAACTCTTCTACTGTTTCTAAACCAAGTGAAGCCAAAATTTCACGTAATTCTTCAGCTATAAAATACATAAAGTTAACTACATGCTGTGCCTTACCTCTAAACAAAGCTCTTAAATCTTTGTTTTGTGTTGCAACCCCTACTGGACACGTATCGTTATGACAAACCCTCATCATAATACACCCCAAAACAACAAGTGGTGCTGTTGCGAAACCAAATTCTTCTGCACCAAGCGCACAAGCATAAGCTACATCTTTACCCGTCAGTAACTTACCATCCGTTTCTAATTTTACGCGACTACGCAAATCATTTAATTTAAGTGTTTGATGTGTTTCGGCAAGGCCTATCTCCCATGGCAAACCTGCATGTTGAATACTTGTTTTAGGCGATGCACCTGTACCTCCATCATAACCACTTATAACAATTTTATCGGCGAAAGCTTTAGCTACCCCTGAAGCTATAGTTCCAACGCCAGTTTTTGATACAAGCTTAACTGCAATATCAGCTCTTCTATTTGCATTTTTTAAATCATGAATGAGCTGTGCTAAGTCCTCAATTGAATAAATATCATGGTGTGGTGGTGGTGAAATTAATCCTATACCTGGTGTCGAACCTCTAGTCTCAGCAATCCATGGATATACTTTTGAACCTGGTAGTTGTCCACCTTCCCCTGGTTTAGCGCCTTGTGCGACTTTAATTTGAATTTCTTTTGCATGTTGCAAGTAATCACTCGTCACCCCAAAACGACCTGATGCAACTTGCTTAATCGCACTTATCTTATTACTTCCATCCTTTTGAATTTCGTAACGTGAAGAATCTTCTCCACCTTCTCCACTATTACTTTTACCTCCAATTTGATTCATAGCTTGAGCCAACGTCTCATGTGCCTCTGCTGAGATAGAGCCGTAACTCATTGCTCCTGTATTAAAACGTTTTACGATTTCACTTGCTGGTTCAACACGACTAATATCAATAGATTGGCGTGTCTTGAATTCTAATAAATGTCTAATATGATCCGTACGTTTTAAATTTACAGTTTTGGAGAATTTTTTAAATAACTCGTAATCATTTTCTCTACATGCATGCTGCAATAAAAAAATCGTACGAGGATTAAATGCATGATGCTGACCTTGCTGTCTCCATTGGAATACACTTCCGGATTCAAGATAATCAGAATCATCACTTTGTCTCGCTTTATTCTCTTTGTCTATTTGTTCAATACTTATACCAGATAATTTTGACTGTGTACCTGTAAAATATTTTTCAATGACGCTATTCGATAAACCTACCGCTTCAAATATCTGTGCTCCTTGATAACTTTGTACAGTAGAAATGCCCATTTTAGCCATCACTTTAATAACGCCTTCTGACAATACATTGGTATACGTAGCAACATTTTCAGCGACAGTTCCTGAAAGTTGACCTTGACGCGTTAATTGTTCAATCGTTCGTTGCGCTAAATATGGAACTACAGCGTTTGCACCATAACCAAGTAAACATGCAACGTGATGAACTTCTCGTGTTTCACCGGACTGCGCAATGAGGCTGGTCTCCATTCTTAATCCTTCTCGAATTAATAATTGATGCACGTGACTTAACGCTAATAAAATTGGCATTGCATAACTATTTTCGTGAGTTAAAGACGTATCGTCTAACACCAAAATTTTCGCACCTTCATGTACAGCCTGTATTGCTCGGTTCCCTAGTTCATTTAAGCTACTTTCCAAATCACCTGTATAAAGTGTAGATAAATACGTTACATTAAAATACGAATGATCGATTGATGATAATTGCGCTTCATTTAAAACTGGTTTTTTTAATTGAATTCTTTCTAAAACTGATTCATCAGGACATAAGAGGTTCCCTTCTGAACCTAAATATGAAAGTTCACTAGTTACAATCTTTTCTCGATAAGCATCGATGGGTGGATTGGTAACTTGTGCAAATAATTGTTTAAAATAATTAAATAGTGACTCAGGCTTATCATTAAGAACTGCAATAGGTGCATCATATCCCATCGCTCCGATGGGATCTTTTTTATTGATGACTAAATCTGTCATATATTTATTGATATCTTCTTTAGTGTAAGCAAATTGTTTCTGTAAGCGGAAGAGTGTTTGATCATCCCAGTCGGAAGATTGGTAATAAATATTATCTAAATCATTTTTATTTTTATAATCTTTTAGCCATTGTTCGTAGGGCAACTCATTAGCAATATTAGTTTTTAGCTCATTATTTTCTACAACCTTATTTTGCAAAAAGTCTACAAGTAATAACTTTCCAGGATTAAGTTGTCCTTTAAATGCTACATTTTCTTCTGGAACATCAATGACACCTACTTCGGAAGAAAAAACAATAAAATTGTCTTTAGTTATTGTATAACGCCCAGGTCTTAATCCATTTCTATCAGTCAATGCACCTATCTTATCTCCATTGCAAAAGGAAATCATAGTTGGTCCATCCCATGGCTCCATTAAATAACTATAAAATTCATAGAAAGAGCGAACTTTTTTATCGTTAGATTCATTGTATAACCATGGCTCTGGAATTAATAACATCGCTGCTTTTTCAGGCTCCATTGCTAATGATAAGAACTCTAACGCATTATCAACTATTGATGAGTCACTACCATCTTCATCAACAATAAAATGCACCTTATCTTTCTCATCTTCAAATAATGTTTCAACTAGTTTATTTTGGCGTGCTCGCATCCAGTTTACGTTACCCTTAATGGTATTAATTTCACCATTGTGCATAAGCATGCGATTGGGATGTGCACGTTTCCAACTTGGAAATGTATTAGTACTAAAGCGGGAGTGTACAAGTCCTAATTTTGATTGATATGCCTCATTTTGTAGGTCTAAATATAAGCCTTTAATTTGATCCGAACGTAACCAACCTTTATAAACAATCGTTCTATGAGAGAGACTTGTAAAATATAAATCTATGGATTGTGTTTCACTATATTTTTCAATTTGCTTTCTTGCTAAAAACAATCGTTTTTCAACTTCTTTTACACCTGTGATGTCAACAAATACTTGTTGAATATAAGGCATAGTATCTGCAACATGTTGAGCAATAGCGCGAGTATCTACTGGCACATCTCTATATCCAATGACTTTAAAACCTTCACTTTCAAAATATTGATTAAACATCTCTTCGTGAATTGAATCTCTAACTTTCTCTTTAGAAAAAAATAATCCCACGGCATAATATCCTTCGCCGGGAACTTTGAATTCTGTTAATTGTTCGAACAATTGGTATGGTATCTCCGTCATAATTCCTGCACCATCACCAGTAATACCATCGGCACCTACTCCACCACGATGATCTAACCGTCTTAACATTTCTAAAGATTTTTCTATAATATCGTGAGATCTTTTATTATCCATATTGGCATAAAATCCAATACCACACGCATCATGCTCTTCACGATAATCGTATAGTCCCTTTTTTAATTTCTCATTGTACATGATGCACACTCCCTTATTAGAATTTTCTGACAATTTTGTTTGATAGTAATTACTATAATGTAATTTATTTATCTGTTCAATATATAAATTAGATTAAATTCATCTAATTATTAGAACGATTGTAAAAAATACTGATATACTAGGTTTAGAATAAGACAGTATTTATTTTATTGAATGGAGGGAAATCAACTATGGATATAAAACAACTTAGATACTTTGTAGAGGTTGCACGTCGAGAGCATATTTCAGATGCGGCATTAGAACTAAACATTGCACAGTCTGCGATTAGTCGTCAAATCACTCAACTCGAAAAAGAATTGGGGGTGACATTATTTAAAAGAAGTGGGAGAAATATCATATTAACTGTTGAAGGTAGACAGTTACTCTCACAGGCAACTCAAATACTAGAATTAATGGATAAAACCATTCACTCATTTCAACAACACGTATCACATAACCAACAGACAATTTATATTGGATATGAAGAAAGTGATGCCTCTCAAATGATTCTTCCCCTAATTCAAACATTTGAACAACAAAGTAACAGTACCATGATTCCGCAACTTACAAAACATGATAAATTATTAGATCAAATCCTTTCCAATCAATTGGATCTTGCAATCACTGAATTTACTCCTGTGTTAGAACGGGAAACACATTTACGCGTCATGCCTTTATTTGAAGAAAATTATTATATGTATGTGCCCAAATCACATCCACTAGCTATGACTGTACATCCCCCGCTATCTCAATTTACAAATCAATCACTATACTGTCTCGAACCAATGACAAGCTCAATAAAAAGTAAATTGATTGAAAAGACTAAGGCACAAGTACGAATGATTTCAGATATGAAACTCGCTCAACATATTTTGAGTCATAATAAGGGATTTATTATTTCTAGTCAAAATTCTTTACTATATGATCACGTAAATTGGACTAAAATCCCTTTAAATCATACAGAATTAAAACGAATGCTATGTGTAGTTATGCGAAAAGATAACAAGAAAAACGACATTAATATAGCATGGAATTTAATTTGCACATTATTAAATAAATCTACTATATATTAACCATTCATCTTATCTTTGCAAAACTTTATCACTCTTCAACATAAACATTTCATTGATAACTTTTTGAGTTCAATCATAAAAGGTCGTATAATCACTATATCAATATGATTATCAAGTTGAGAATTGAGGTTTTAAGATGCAATCCAAGAATTTTTTTAAAACACCTTTTACTTGGATGATGATAATCTTTAGTTGCCTGTTTTTAGGTACGTTAATATTCACGTTTTTTAACGATAGATTTTATAATATGCCTATAGGACAAATCACTCAAATTACTGATATCCAATCACAAAAGGTAACAGACGAGCACAAAAATAAAGATATTAAGTACAAAGAGAAGATAACATTCAAGATTCTAAATGGTGAATTCAAGGGGCAAACAACGACGATTCCCCACCAATATGTGAAATCTCAAGCTGATTCAGAATCATTTTCCAAAAATGACAAGGTTCTTTTACATATTTCTAAAAATCCTAAAGACGCAACTATTATAGAGAAAAAACGAGATACTATTGTTGTCATAATAACCGGCTTATTTTTACTTACTGTTTTAGTTGTAGGAAAAAAAGTAGGACTTCAATCTATATTATCTCTTATCGTTAATACCATTGCCGTTATGGGAGCTATTTTAATACATGATCAATATGGGGCTATAAGTTTATTCTTTTTGATGACTTGTGCTATTATCATTTCCACTTCTTTCACTTTACTACTTGTAACAGGTTGGCATAGCCGAACCTTAATTACTATTGTAAGTACGCTGATTGGTACGTTCTTATGTGTTGGAATTACCGAAGTCATCATCAAATTTACCGGGGGAAATGGAATAAAATACGAAACAATCACTTTCCTTACTCTCCCTCCTAAGGATGTCTTTCTAGCTTCCGTACTAATAGGTACACTTGGAGCAGTGATGGATGTTTCTATTACTATTGCAAGTGGGATGTACGAAATTTTAAAACGTAGCCCTCAAATTTCCATGAAACGTTGGGCTCTTGCCGGAAGACATATCGGTCAGGATATAATGGGAACAATGACTAATATACTTCTCTTTTCATATCTATCTGGTAGCTTACCTATGTTTCTAATTTATTTAAAAAATGCTAACACTATTACTTATACTATTTCGATGAATTGGTCATTAGAAGTTGCTCGAGCATTAACTGGTGGGATAGGTATCGTTTTAACTATTCCTATAACAATTGCTTTAATGGAACTATGGTTTAAACTGCGAGGTGTTAATCAATGAGTGCAATTACTATTTTAGGTTTCTTATTATTGTTGATAATGGTTATTTTCGGAGGTAAAAAAGGACTCATTTCTTTTTTCACTTTGTTTTTAAATTTTATCATTCTTGTAATAAGTATTCTTTTAATTATATATGGTGTGTCAATCTATCTTGTCACATTTATATTTTGCTTTATCATAGCCGCAATTAATTTATTTGTATTAAATAGTTACAATGTAAAAACACAAGCGGCTTTTCTAGGTACTTTAGTAACAATACTTATATTAATACTCATGATATACTTTTCAGTTGAGATGGGTCACTTACAAGGTTTTGCCACCGAACAGCAGGATGAAACATATGTGTATTCAATGAATATTGGTATTAATATGGTACAATTTATGGTATTTACAATTGTTCTTGCAGTGATAGCTGCAGTCATTGATTTAGCAATAACAATTAGTTCCCCTATGTATGAACTAAATGAGACTAATCCAAATTTAAATCAGCATCAATTATTTCAGTCTGGTATGCGTGTGGGTAGAGAGATATTAGCAACTTCTGCCAACACCATTTATTTAGCATTTTTCGGAGGACAATTAACTGTATTCTTCTGGTTCTTTAAATTAAAATATTCATTTGGACACATCATTAATTCGAAGATATTCACACAGGAATTTATAGCTATTTTACTTGGTGGTATCGCCGTTGCAATTAGCATTCCCATTACTGCATGGATTACAGCATTTATGATTAAACATGTCAGTCAGAAGAAGACTCTTACGAATCAACAAAATAAATAAAATATTCCCATCGCCTTTAAATAATTAAAGCGAGCGTTGATAATCAAACAATTTAACTTAATTATTATATGGCGATGGGATGTTTAATATTATTCTTAATGTATAAACCTAATTTAAAGTAATTGCATTTTTAATAAATATTCGTCATATTCTTTTTTATATTTGATAGTGTACGTAAATTCTTTAACCCATGAAAATATATCTTTCTCACATCTGTGTAACAACTTACTCACTTTTCACCGACAACTTTTGCTCAACATTAACTTTCTATAATGCATCGCCAAAATAATATAGCAAATAGGTGTTTTCATATACTGTCTAACCATTAATCTTTTCACTCAGAAAGATTCAGTCATCTATGTACCTGCACAACTAGGTTAGGTTAATGGCTTCTATGATGAGCACAGTTTAAATATTCAATTAGCGCGCTTTCATAAACTTGATATTATCAAAACTTCACATCAATAGAAATTGAGTTGCGTAATATGATGTTAATATTTAAACCCTATCTATTAATCATTGATAAATTCCTTAATCCACGTATTCACTGCAGGCGCTATATTTTCACTGTCATTGATATCGAACCATTTCATGTCAGTAATTTCATGATCGGTTTCAACTTTTGACCAATCTATAGCTCGATTAACTTTAAATCCATTAAGTTCAGTCAACATATTAGGTTGTGGATAGGCTTCTCCGACAATAGTTCCAATAAATTCTAATTCATCTTTAGCTAATTCTAAGCGCAATTCTTCCTTCAATTCTCTCTGTAAAGCTTCCACAAGGCTCTCACCCTCATCAATTTTACCACCCGGGAAATAATACTTATCTCTATGTCGAACTTGTACAAGTAGTAACTGATGATTCTTTTCTTCAACCAAGCAAACACATTTAATCATTCATCAATTCACCCTTATTCATAATAAATATCTTCAATTTCATACTTATATTTAGTATTATGTTATCATAAATAAGTTACTACATGATTTAACTAAACTACATTTAATTGAAAATATGACAATTAACCATACTTATTTTAATCTTCAAAATAAGTATGGTATACGGAGGGAATCATAATTTATGACTAAACAAGCAAACGCTTCACGTTTATCAAGATTATTCAATGTAGCAGGATTCATTGTAGATGGTTATAACGGAATTCGCTATAATGCTAAGAATAAACAACTTGTCTATTTATCATTAGGTCTAAGCGCACTTGGAACAATCATTGATTTTTACATTTCTATTAAATCTGCATCTAAACTTCGTAAGTTAAGTGCACTTGGATCATTTGCAATCAATGGGGTACGCTTATTCACAAGTTTTAAAAAAGTTAGAGATGAATATGACTATCACTAAACAAATTAAAACTGATAATTAAATTTTTTCAGAAAAAAATAAGTTGCCAAACATTAAAATATATTCTTATGAGATGACTAGTTTTAAAAATATTGTTCTAATCATTTTTAAACTTTTTATCTTAAAGTAAGAGGTGGGGAGATGAATAGATTAAAAATTCTTCCTCACCTCTTTTTTATTTTAAACAAATTAAACAATTATAAAATAGTGTGACAAAGCATTGCATTTAATACTAAACACAAACACGGTTATATAGTACAAATTCTGAATAGTTATTAAAATTCTTGTAATTTTCATAAAAATGTTTATCATAAGTAATTAACAATTTATACAACTTATCTAATAATTTAAGTTTGAAATAAAGGAGAATTAATTATGATATACACAGTAACAACCACCCTTCCATTATCCCATGGTGGTAGAACTCAAGCTTTACTCAGACGAATTAAACTGTTAGATGAAGAATTTAAAATTCCAAGTAAAATTCTCACCACTAATTATCATGGTAATTATCCTAGTATTTATAAAAAATACAGACAAGAAAACAAAGTTACAGAAAATATACAATTCGAGAATATGTATGAATGGTTATCAAATTTCAAACTTTTTAAAGTCCCAAAAACATTGATTACTAGGAATCCAAAATACATTAAAACACCTAGAAAGATTAAAGGACTTATTGATAAGCAAGGAAAAAAGAGTGGTCTTATTCATTATTATAATAATGAATGTCATGTGAGATCTCGAAAGTATTATGGACAGTCTAATGTTCTTGAATATGAGGACTTCATTTCTCCCACATCAGGATTGAAATATGAGCGCCATCAATATAACTTATACGGCCAACTTCATAGAAAAGAATATTATTATGATGACTCTTCTTTAAAACATAGCGACGAATTATTTGATACTGAGGGCTCTATGTACTGCAAGAGATATTTCAAAACTAAACCAAACAGCAAAATTAATGGCGTAGAAATATATAGAAATAAAAAACTTTATAAGACCTTTAAAAATGATAAATTATTAGCTCAGTTTTATTTTCAGAATAGATTCAAAAATCAAGATATCGTCTTTAATGATGCTCGATTTTTAGATAAACCATTACTTAAACAAACGCACCAAACAAAAAATATTCTTGTTTTACATAGCTCGCATTTATCAGGGGACCAAATAAAAAAATCGATATGATTTTTTTAT
>OLJI01000080.1_pt1 | contig 8919 bp, 7 predicted proteins | sample 1694841 | NCBI WGS metagenome assembly OLJI01 (sample SAMN04436878, study PRJEB24849) | human gut metagenome | biome: human gut; feature: NICU; material: stool | host: Homo sapiens | place: USA: Saint Louis, MO | collected 2012-01-25
ATACCTTTACCATTTGTTAGAATGATATCTCGCTCTTTAATATAATTTAACGGTAAATTATTTACACCTGTTGCAAATCATCCAATCCATTTAAGGTTGATACAATGTTCAATAAAGGTACGATCTATTTTGCCATCATAACCTATTAAAATGTCCATAGTTTTTCTATCATTAATAGGGATATTTATAGCTTTGTCATAAAATTTAAATTCTTCGTTTGGAAATTGTTTTCTTAATTCATTTTCTATTTCATTTAATCTATTTAAGCTAACAATTTTCAAAATTAACCCTCCAGAATATTTTTTATTGTTTCAATTTGTGTTTTTACCTTTACCTTTTCAATCACATCAATAATGTTACCATTTTCATCGAGAATAAATGTTGTTCTTACAATCCCCATATTCTCCTTGCCAAATGATTTTTTCAATTGGTAAACCCCAACTTTATTAGCAAGTTGATAATCTTTATCTACGAGTAAGTCAAAATTCAATTGGTGTTTTTTTATAAAATTTTGATGTTTCTTTTTAGAATCTGCGCTTATGCCATATATATCTACATCAAGTTGATTAAAATCTTCAATGTGATCTCTAAATTCACAAGCTTCAGTAGTACACGTTGGTGTATTATCTCTTGGATAAAAATAAAGAATCGTTTTACGACCTTTAATTGTTTCATTTGAAATAAAATTGCCATCTTGATTTTCTAAAGAAAAAGAGGGAAATTGTTCACCTTTACTAATCATATACTCACCTATTTCTTAAATGTGTTGATTTTATGATACGATATTAATTGAAAATATTAAATAAAAAGAGGTTGATAGATATGAAATTTACTGAAAGCGAACGTCTTCAGCAACTTTCTAATGAATATATTTTGGGAGGTGTGAATTCACCTTCAAGGTCGTATAAAGCAGTAGGTGGTGGGGCACCAGTAGTAATGAAAGAAGGTCATGGCGCTTACTTATATGATGTAGATGGTAATAAATATATCGACTATCTACAAGCTTATGGTCCAATAATAACTGGTCATGCACACCCACATATCACCGAAGCTATCCAAGATCAAGCAGCAAAAGGCGTACTTTATGGTACCCCTACTGAATTAGAAATAAATTTCTCAAAAAAACTTAGAGAAGCAGTTCCTTCTTTAGAAAAGATTCGTTTCGTGAACTCTGGTACTGAAGCAGTTATGACAACAATTAGAGTTGCTCGTGCTTATACTAAAAGAAACAAAATCATTAAGTTTGCAGGCTCTTATCATGGTCATTCTGATTTAGTTTTAGTGGCAGCTGGAAGTGGACCTTCTCAACTTGGTTCTCCAGATTCTGCTGGTGTCCCCCAAAGTGTTGCACAAGAGGTTATTACAGTACCGTTTAATGATATAGAATCATATAGAGAAGCTATTGATTATTGGAAAGACGACATTGCTGCAGTATTAGTAGAGCCGATTGTGGGTAATTTTGGGATGGTCATGCCACAACCAGGTTTCTTAGAAGAAGTAAATAAAATTTCTCATGATAATGGAACATTAGTTATCTATGATGAAGTTATCACTGCTTTTCGTTTCCATTATGGTGCAGCTCAAGATTTATTAGGTGTTAAACCAGACCTCACTGCTTTTGGTAAGATTGTTGGCGGTGGTTTACCAATTGGAGGCTATGGTGGTCGACAAGATATTATGGAGCACGTTGCACCATTAGGTCCAGCTTATCAAGCAGGAACAATGGCCGGTAACCCGTTATCTATGAGAGCAGGTATTGCTTTATTAGAGGTACTTGAACAAGAAGGTGTTTATGATAAACTTGATCAATTAGGTCGTCGTCTTGAAGAAGGGTTACAAAAATTAATAGATAAGCATCATATTACAGCAACAATAAATCGAATCTATGGCTCACTGACATTGTATTTCACAAATGAAAAAGTTACACATTATGAACAAGTTGAAAACTCTGATGGAGATGCTTTCGCTCAATTCTTTAAATTAATGTTGAACCAAGGCATTAATCTCGCGCCTTCTAAATTTGAAGCATGGTTCTTAACTACAGAACATACTGAAGAAGATATCGATCGCACACTAGAAGCAGCTGATTATGCATTTAGTAAAATGAAATAACCTACAGTATGAGAACTTGACACATTAACTATGTGTTCAAGTTCTTTTTATGTTCAATTATGGATTAACTGTTGAAAATTTAATGGAAATTTACGTTTTCACTTTTCCAAAGCAAAATTTATTATAGTTCATAAAATTTAATAGCTTTTAAAGTACAAAATAAAACTATTTGCTTAATTTCTTAACATTTTGCATCTAAAAACCAAATTGCGTATAGATAAACTTGATTATTTAAGTTCAGGGGTGTATAACAATAATGAATGAGAGTATTATTTTTACTCAAAATAATTAAAAGGAGCATTTAATTTGAGACTTGGAGCTCGGATTTTCAAAACTGGTATAGCCATTATCTTAGCTATGTCTATCGCTTCTTTACTTCCTGATAATATTGGTCTAAAAACGTTAGCAGGTGTCAGTGCAGTAGTTGCCATGCAACCGAGTGTTTATCGCTCAATCAAAACTGTTTCTGAACAAGCTATTGGTAATGTGATTGGTGCATTACTTGCAGTAACAATGGTAACGATATTCAATAATAATTTCATTATCATGGGCGTTACCGTTATTTTACTCATTGCAATTTTGTTCCAATTTAATCTTGCCCATGTAGCAACACTTGCAAGCGTAACTGCACTTATAATTATGGGGCAACACACTGGTTCTTTCTATGTTGCCGCATTTTTTAGATTTGTACTAGTGATGATTGGTGTATTGAGTTCTTCTGTTGTCAATCTAATTTTTTTACCTCCTAAGTTTGAAACAAAAATTTATTATAATTCTATGAATATTTCTTCTGATATATTTGTTTGGTTTAAACTTGTACTCAATGACACATCAGAATTTCATAATATTAAACAGGATGGTGATCAACTAAACTCACGCATCAATAAATTAGAAAAGATTTTCGACTATTACAATGAAGAAAGACCATTAACAAAAAAACATATTTATCAACAGAATAGAAAAAAAATACTATTTAGAGAAGTAGTTAGAACGACCAGACAAGCATATGAAGTGCTAAAACGAATGTCACGATATCAAAATGATTTATATCAACTAAATAATCAATTACTTTTACAAATCAAATTAGAACTTGATTCATTAGTTACTTTACATGAACAAATATTTAAGAGTCTATCAAAAAAAGCTAGATATGATGTCACTCAATTAGATTATGAAGTTGACAATCCTCAGAAGAAAAACTTGATGGATGCTTTTCAGCAAGAATTAATTAAAAACCCACATCAGACGCAATATTCTTATAGCAATATGATGCAAATTATTGCTGAAATTGAAGAATACAGATATCAACTTGAACACTTAGATAGAATCCGTTTAAGTTTCTTTACCTATCACCGTTCTGATACTGATATAGACATTTCAGATGAGGACTTTGACTTATAATAAAACGGTAAATCAGAATTTTATTGGATTAATCAGTGAAATTCTCCTAGTTAGCAGTTTTGATTATAGGTAAAATAGTTCTTATTTTTAATAACTGCCAACAGTACAAAAATGCCTGAGACAATAACAGTCTCAGGCATTTTCAATGTTATAAGTGCTTTATAAATTTTGAATACTATAAAGATGCTCATAAGCACCACGTTTATTAATTAATTGTTGGTGTGTGCCAGTCTCAACAATTCGTCCATTTTCCATTACAACTATTCTATCTGCATGAGTAATGGTAGATAGACGATGTGCAACAATTAATGTTGTTCTATCCTTACTTAAAACATCAAGTGCTTCTTGAATAATAGCTTCACTCTCTAAATCCAATGCACTTGTTGCTTCATCTAATATTAAAACAGGAGGATTATTTAAAAAGATACGTGCAATTGACAACCTTTGTTTTTGTCCACCAGATAATTTAACTCCTCGTTCTCCTACTTCAGTATCATATCCATTCGGTAAATTTGAAATAAAATCATGGGCATTCGCCATTTTTGCAGCTTCTACGACTTCATCATCAGTCGCATCAGGCCTACCCAACAAAATATTCTCCTTAACCGTATCAGAAAAAAGAATATTATCTTGTTGTACTAAGCCTATTTGATTCCTTAAACTACCAGTTAGGAAATCTTTAACATTATGATGATCGATAAGTATTTCACCTTGAGTAACATCATAAAATCTTGGTATAAGATTAATCAAAGTAGATTTTCCACCACCACTCATACCTACAAATGCTACAGTTTCGCCTTTGTTAATTGTTAAATTAATATCGTGTAATACTTCTTTTTCATTTTCATTATATTTGAAACTCACATGTTTTAAATCAATTTGACCCTTACTGATTTTAATTGGCTGTGCTCCAATGCCATTTTTGATGTCGTAATCCTCATCCATTAACTGAAATACTCTGTCCATAGATGCAAAACTTTGTGTAAGTGTAGTAAATGAAGATACTAGTCTTCTAAGTGGTCCAAATAATTGTTCTAGATAACCGACAAATGCTGCTAGAGTTCCGACAGTAATCGATCCTGTAATTGCCAAATATGAACCCACGCCAATCACAATTATTGGGCCTAAATCTGTAACAGTATTAATAGCAGCAAAAGAATATGCGTTCCATCTTGTATGTTGGAAGGCTCGTTGTAAAAAATTCTTGTTATGGTTATCAAAATTTTTAGCTTCATTGTCTTCAATAGCAAAACTTTTAATAACAGTCATTCCTTGAACCCGCTCATGTAAGAAACCTTGTACTTCTGCTAGAGCTTGTGAGCGCACACGTGTAAGTTTTCGTAATCTTCCAAAGAAAAAATAAACAGTTAAAATATAAAATGGAAAAATAAAAATTGCAGCAAACGTCAATTTTACATCAAGGAAGAACATAATAGAAAGTGCGATAATAATCGTTATACAGTCAAGCCAGATATTCATCAATCCAGTAAGAATAAAGTCTTTTGTTTGTTCGACATCATTAATCACTCTTGAAATGACTTGACCGACTTGATTATTTGCATAAAAGCGAACACTTAGTGCTTGCAAGTGATTATACAATTGTTTACGAATATCATATAGTATTTTATTACTTGTCCATTGAGCTAAATATTGTCTAATAAACTCAATCGGCGGGCGAACAATTAAGAAAATAAATAATGCAATTCCTATTGCTACACCAAGGTGACTAAATTTTTCTTGATTTGTAAGCGAATGATTATTAATCACGCCATCTATAGCATATTTAATCAATAAAGGTATGAGCATGGGAATACCGAATTTAATAATCCCTACTATAATTGTTGCAATAATACGATATCTATAAGGTTTTACAAACTTTAAATATCGTTTTATCATGCGCCTTCCCTCCTAATAATTTGAAAATGAAGAGAGGTTGGCACATTGCATTTGTATACACTTTAAAAATAAAAGATACAAATGTTAATGTCTCAACCTCTAATACACGAAGACACTCTATTAGATATTAAGTTAGAAAGATGAACTAACAAATTACCGTTGTTGTTACACTTCATTTATGAATTTTTATAGATTACTTTTACAATATAAAATATTTTATTCTTATTTACATCTATTTTGCTTAATAATCTCTAATTTTTTTATAACGTTCTTTCCATACCTTTATAAAGTCAGGAGCAAAAGGCCCCTTTTTTTGTTCTATCCATTGTTGTAAAATATCAACATTTCTTCTTAAAATAATATCGATATCGTGTGGATAATTCATTTGGTTCATATGTTGCTCGTACTCATCTTCATCAAGTAAATGATATTTTCCGTTCGGATAAACTTTGATATCTAAATCATAATCAATATATTTTAACGCTTCTTCGTCACATGCAAAAGGCGAAGATAAATTACAATAATAATAAATACCATCTTCTCTAAACATACAAATAACATTAAACCAATATTCAGAATGAAAGTACACAATTGCTGGTTCTCGAGTAATCCATGTACGCCCATCACTTTCAGTTACTAAAGTGTGATCATTACCACCAATAATCACATGTTCCGTTCCCTTTAAAATTGTGGTTTCTGACCAGACACGATGAATATTACCATCATGTTTATAACTTTGAATCTTAATGTTTTCTCCTTCTTTAGGTATGGATTCCTTTACCATACTCCACACCACCTTTATCGTATTTAACCATTTAGATTATATCATATTTTAATATGCTTGATTAACCTATCATTTATAAGTGGCATTTGAGATTGATGTTTATAAATTAACCTTCAATAAACTTATATATTTTATCCATTGGTACGGGAAATGTATACTGCTCCCTATCATCTAAATTAAACCACGTCATTTGTTTAGGTAAATCATTTTCCTTTATATTAAGAGGTGCTGTAACATTGTATACTTTAATTTCCCATGTAAGATGGGTAAATTGATGCTTTAATTTAAATACTGGTTCGTTAATTGTTTCGATACTTTTTCCTAAATCATCAGATATCACATCGTTTGCATTTGTTTGTTCTCTCATTGGAAATTGCCACATACCATTAAGAAGTTTTTCTTTACGCTTTTCAAGTAAATATTGACCATTATCATTACGAATAAGAAAAACTTTTTGCTCAATGGTTTTCTTATTTAAACTTTTGGTTTTTACTGGTAATTCTTGTGTAGTCCCCATATGAAATGCCTCACAGTGTTCTTGAATAGGACAAAACAAACACAATGGTGATTTTGGCGTACATACTAACGCCCCTAGCTCCATCATTGCTTGATTAAATGTTCCCGCATCCTTCAACACATACGGGTGTAATTCTTGTTCGAATGCTTTTCGAGTGGACTGTAACTTTATATCACGATAGTCATTGTTTAATCGTGACCATACTCTAAAAACATTACCATCGACAGTTGCTAAAGGATGATTGAAAGCTATACTCATGACCGCCGCCTGAGTATATGGACCCACACCTTTTAACTTTTTAAATGATTCAGGATCGTATGGTACCTCACCATCATAATTATTATTAACTTCTTTTACGGCAGTATGGAAATTACGCGCTCTGCTATAATAGCCCAACCCTTCCCAATACTTCAGCACTTCATCTTCATTAGCTTCGCTCAACGACTGTATTGTAGGGAACCTATGTATAAATCTATAGTAGTAATCGATAACAGTGTTTACTTGCGTCTGTTGTAACATCACTTCACTTAGCCATATATAATAAGGATTAGTCGTTTCTCTCCAAGGCATATCTCTTTGATTTTTATGAAACCAATCTTCAATATCTTTTTTAAAAGAATTTTCTAGATACATAAAACCTTTCCTCTCTATTAGCTTCATAAGAATGTATTGTTAAAAGCATTCTTAAGTTCAACTTTAACATGACTCTATAATACATTACTTTGTATATGTTTATTTAAAGTAAGTTAATTTTGTTATTTCAACTTTTAGATTATAATATATATTAAATAAAGATGAAAAGAGTGAGCATTTATGGACACAGCCACACATATCGTTATGGGTGTGGGTCTTACAGCTTTAGCAACGCAAGATCCAGTTATGGCAGAATCATTTGCTGCTACTGCGACGACTTTAATCGCAGGTTCTTTAATACCAGACGGTGATACTGTATTGAAATTAAAGGATAATGCGACATATATTTCACATCACAGAGGAATCACACATTCATTACCTTTTACAATATTATGGCCTATATTAATTACATTTTTTATATTTGTAATATTTAGCCAAACGAATCCTTTACATGTATGGTTATGGGCACAACTAGCAGTGTTTTTACATGTCTTTGTAGATATTTTTAATTCTTATGGTACACAAGCATTACGTCCCATAACTAACAAATGGATTCAATTAAGCGTGATTAATACCTTTGATCCGATAATATTCATTATTTTAAGTACCGGTGTCTTATTGTGGATATTAGGTATTCACCCGTATATTGTTTTCTTTCCAATTATATTAATTCTCATAGGCTATTATATTGTAAGATTTAAGATGCAAGCAGCAATTAGAAAACAAGCACTCCAAAAAATTGAGCAATCGCATACACCAGTAAAAGTATTCGTAGCTCCAACAATAAAATTTCATGTATGGCGGGTCGCAATACAAACAGATAAGCATGATTATGTTGGTGTTTCCAAATGGAAAAATGTAGATTTCACTGATAAAGTTAAACGCCAGTCTATGACTCCTGATTCGATATTATGGAAAGTTAAAGGTAATAAAGATATATATACATTTTTAAACTTTTCTTCAATTTACCGTTGGCAAACTACACCATTAGATGATGGCACAACAGAAATTCGACTTATGGATTTACGATACTTAAATAAAGGTCGTTATTCTTTTGTAGCTATTGCACATTTAACACTTGAAAATGAAATTGATCACTCTTATATTGGGTGGGTATTTAGCGAAGATAAATTACAACGTAAATTATTTTCATAATATATTTGATTGTTACAAAATTCATATTAACTACGATGCTAACATTGGAGAAAACTTGATATAAAAGAATTTCAGTTTAGCCATCGACCGCCTATAAATTAAGAATGCCTCAGACTTTGATTGATGTCTGAGGCATTCTTAATTTAATAAAAGATTGTACTATTGTAATAACTTTATTGAACTATTTACTTATCTAATTTTACGTTTAAACATTCCTTTTCTTTATTCTTTTTTGAATAATTCTTTTGGTTAGATTGGTTTTGATATTTATCAAATGCTATGTGACGCACAAGCGCATAATTAATCACACAGATGATTCCAATTAAAATAATAATATATAAATGATAAGGTAAATTGCTCATGCTGATTGTACCAAATACTATAGCTTGCGAACTACCATTTACGAAATAATACAGAGGAT
>OLJI01000096.1_pt1 | contig 7872 bp, 12 predicted proteins | sample 1694841 | NCBI WGS metagenome assembly OLJI01 (sample SAMN04436878, study PRJEB24849) | human gut metagenome | biome: human gut; feature: NICU; material: stool | host: Homo sapiens | place: USA: Saint Louis, MO | collected 2012-01-25
GCAAAATTAATCAAGTCGTTAAGTGGTTTGGCAAGCATTGGCTTTGCTAGCCACTAACGTGGCAGACGCGCCAGCTTGTTGGGGATAGTCCCCAAGCCCCTTATGATTTTTTCTAGCGAAAAAATAAGTGGCTAATTGCTAGCCACTAAGTTCAAATTCATAAATATTAAATAATAAAGTTCTTTCGTCACCTGTTTGTATTTGAGTTATAAATTATAGATGCTAATCCTAAAATGGCAACAAAAGCTACCAATAAATATACTGAGAAATTATCAGTTTGAATATAAAATTTAAATAGTAAAAATGCTAAAAGTGCAACTATAAAATAAACAGGAATAAAAGATTTCTTCCAAAATATTGAATCTTTCATATAATCAACTCCTTAAATAGGAATTAAATTGACTAGAAGCATGAAGCCGCAGCACCAGCTGCTCCTCCGGATACGCCTCCAATAACAGAACCAGCTGCTGTACCTAAAGCAGGAACTACTGAACCAGCACTAGCTCCACCTAAACCACCAGTTCCTGCACCACCGGCTGTGCCTAGTGCACATTTACCCCAATTAGTCTTTCTTTCTTGAGATGATTTAATTACTTGTATATCAAATCCATCTCCAGATTTTTTATATGCTAGTACAACCTCATTACCATTTTTATCAGTAGCATTTGTAGGCATTTGCTTTGTTTCTTTACCATCAGATAAAGTTAATTCGCCGTTTGAACTAACTGTACCCTTTATATTTTTATTGACTGATAAATGTAGTGTGCTTTCATTTTTTTGACTTAATTTGCCTATACCTTCTTGCTTTTCTGCTGCATGCGTTTGATTATGATCAGAAATTACAAATGGAGCAGCCACAGAACCTGTTACAATCGCAGTACTTAAAATTACTTTTGATAGAATGTTATGTTTCATAACTGAGACTCCTTTTAATTTATTTAATTAATTTTAGATTATCAAATTATTACGTAAATATAGTGAATATTTCTTAAATGTTATATCATAGTTCCAAACTGTATTTAATTTATTTTCAATTTTCAAAACATTTTCAAGGAGAATGTACCATAATATTATTTAATTAATAATTTATTAATTCGACAAAATTGAAAAGTACAGTTATAGAAGTGTGTGTAAAATAAAAAATTTATAAAGTTAATAATGTATGAGTTATACAAAGTGACTACCCATAATATTTAATTATGTCAACTCAACACAAAGGGACAAACGCCGTCATTTCAGCGTTTGTCCCTTCGTGTTTGGATTATCGATTATACAACTTTTATACAGTCCCACAACCACACGTTTTCATGCATTTTCATCACGTGAATTTTTGTATCTTTATTCAGTTATCAATGTCTAAGTGTTGCATACAGTATGCATGTATCATGTATGCATGTATATTGTATGCCTGCATACAAGTTTAGAAGCATTTTGTTATAATTGGGAAGCACTTCCGTGCAAGAGAGGAGGTGTGCGTATAATGTTGGACATCTTACAATTTGTTTTTGATACTATCGTTAATCCTTTGATTCTTTGTATCATTGGTAATTATCTATATGATAATTTAAAACAAAGATAGTAAAAAAAGCCCCCACGTAGCTTGCCGGCTGTGGGGGCTTTTTGCGTACAATGAAGTACATCTACAATTTGTCAATTATAGTATATCGTGTAACTTCTTCATCTGTAAACTCTTTTACAAATTTTCATTTTTTTTACTAATTCCTATTCCTATAGCTAGTCCCATTAATGTTCCTACAGGAAATCCAAATATAAAACTAAAAAATACCGCAAATCCGCCTATATATAATGCTGGATGTATATTATATCTATTACTCATAACTTTTTATCTCTCCTTAGTCATGTTTTTTCTTTTTTATTGATACGATAAATCCCATTATTAATGGAAATAAGAATAAAATATATATGTAGCTCATTTAAATTATTGTTCCTCCCATTTTTCTTCTAAATGACGTTGAAATGCCTCTCGATCTTGTTTTAATTTTGCATCTTCATTATGCAACTCTTGATATTGTTTATATATCTTTTCGTCTAACCATTTAGGTGTTTTTTCACGATTGATATATTGGTGCGACTTACCTATATTAGTCATTTGTGGCTGTCGTTTGTTGTGAATGCGTTTCTCAGAGTCAAAGGTAAACTATAACCATTCAATTTTACGTCCTGTTTTGGCTTTGATTTTACTAATATGAAGATTATTAAATATCATAGAAAGTTCTTTTATAATAGGGGTTAAAACTTTTTGATTAATATGTGTCATACGATAACTTTTCGGAATATCTAAACGTTCTCTAAAATCATCAATTTGTATTTTAAAATAACCTGTATGTTTATATTGTTTTAAAAGTCTAAACATATTTTTGGAATAGGTAGATTTAAGGTGTGTCATTTCTTTTAATTCAAATTTAGTGAAATCTGCTGTTATCTCGTTTAAAACATGCTTTAATTTAGGGTTAATACTAACGATAAGTTCTTGTGTGTCTACATCAACTTCATAACCAGTAAATAATACAAACTTTTTAAATGATAAACCACTTCGTTCTGTGTAAGTTAAACTTAACAATTTATCATAAACATGTTCTAAATCTTTAACAAATCTTTTTTGAGAACGGTGATAGTAATTACTTAAATGACGTAATTCTTCAAAAGGAATAGTAACTTCTTTGACATCTTGCTCTTTGAGTCTATTGCAAAGACTAAAAAAAATATCAATTTCTGTACTTGTAAATTTACGTAAAGGGACTAAATTCATTTCGTTTTGATATACAACAGTTTCTCCAGACATAATTTGACACACTCCTATGTACACTATAAGGACACTTTAATATTATTTAGGTTTCTCATAAATAATATTTTTATCTTTACAAACATTATATTATCAGATTCCTAACTACAAAGGCAACTTAAAATAAAAAAGTTGCCTTTGTAGTTACAAAAAGTTGCCTTTGTAGTTACAAAAAGTTGCCTTTGTAGTTACAAAAAGTTGCCTTTGTAGTTACAAAAAGTTGCCTTTAACATTCTAAAAGCCTTGTCACTCTAAGGGGCAAACAGTACCTAAAAAGGTTTTAAAAAGATTTATAAAAATATATTAAAAAGGTCGGAGTAAAATACTTCAAACGCATTCCGCATTCAAATATATTTCTAAAGAAACCAACACAAAAATAAACTTTTAAAAGAATGGAGGTATTTTTTAAAGTTTAGAAACCCCAAATATCTTCATCAATTAATTTAGAAATCATACTCACATCTATCACTTCCAATACAATATCTTTGCTACCTTGGAATTCTTATAATAATATAGAAATGCAAAGGTATTGTTCCTCCTTACAGAACTATTTAATAAGCGCTGTAAGTAAGGTAATGATTGTTCTTAATAGGTTGATCATACTTATTAAATTTTTATCTCCTCTTTTCATGAGATAAGCACTTAAGCGAGTATTATACTTGTTTAAGTGCTTATTTTATTGATTTATTCTAATTCTAAATCATTCTCTGTCTCTTTTTTAATAGGTGCTGATGCCTTTCTTATATGATGGTCTATCCCTGACACATCACCTTGATATGCATGTGTTAAAGCCCCCTGATCGACCGTATCGGGATCAATACCGACTTCTGGCATGCGTTGATATTTAATTTCTGCGCTTAATTCAATGTTCATATCTTTCAATGCACATCGAAGCCCCGCAAACAAAATACGTGTATCGTTTCTTACCATATCGTTCATCGCTTGATGACGCGTATTTAACATGTCTAAATGATGTTCCATCTGATTATTTTGTGTTGTTAAATGTTGATTGCGCTTGTCCAAATCTCGGTAGTTCATTCTAAGACCACTCAGAGACGCCTCATACGCTTTGATTTCTTTTTGATATTTTTCCTCCTCTTTTTTAAAATCGTCCCTAGAAATCGCTCTCAGATGCTTATATAGGTCGATATCTTCTTGAACTTGTTGAGAATCCTCTTGTAAAAAATGATTTTTCCGTTTTAAGTTTTGAATATTTCGCGTTAAATCTTCTTTTTCATCATGTAAATCGTTGATATCCCTCAACAATTGTTTTTTCGTTTCAATTTGTTGGTCTAATTCACTTAAAACTTTCGCTTTCTTTTTGTATTCATGAATATCTTGAATATACGTTTTATTATCATCGGTACTCCCACGTTCAACATCAAAACCTTGCTGGCACAGATGTGTTGTTAATTCATCATGGATGTGATTAATAGCTTGTCGATTCATAGCTGTACGTGCTGATAACCGTCCTTGATGATTAACAGGTATAAAGTGAAGGTGCATATGAGGCGCTGATTCATCCATATGAACTTTCGCTGAAACGATATTGGCTTCGCCAAAACGTTCACTGAAGTAATCTTTACATGTCTTAAAGTAGTGTTTTGTACGTGTTTCTCCCATACGGTCGGCCTCTTCTTTCGATAACGTAATGATATTGGAATACATCACCACACTATTTTTCTGTACACGTGACCCCTGTTCTTTATAATAATCGACTCTATCTTTCACACGATGATACAAATGACGTTCATCTTCAACTAAATCAAAGTTTAAGTCTGTCCGTTTCAAATCAATCTTATCGTTTTTGATTCTCCCTTTACGTTCTTGTTCCATCTCTTTGCCTTTAACATCGCTCATTTTATTTTTTTGCGTATTCCAAGCTAATTTCAAATTGAGCGCCCTCCCCAAAGCTTTTTGATTTGTCTGTGGTTCTCTACTTTCGAGAACCTTCGCAAATATCATTTTACAAGCGCTGTGATTGTCTACCTTCGACAATGCTTCGCTTATGTAAAATGATGGATACTCTCACCGCTACGCCTCAAACATGTGAGGCTGATTCCGCAATGAGAGTATAGAGCTCGATATACTCTTACATTCAAATGTAAGAGTTATCTTCGCTCTGGCGAGGCCATCACTACATTCAAAAATATATTTTTGAATTCCGTTCTATAGCTAACAAATGACATACGCATTATCAAACAAATATGTTTGAAAAGATGTATGCCAAATGTTAGCTCATACCACCTCGAATCATACATATTTATTAACATACATATGTATGTTATATTAATATGAAGATAAGCACACATATGTATGCTTATCATATATTAATCATGAGGTGGTTCAATGCCAAAAAAACAAAATTCAAAAGAAAAAATCCTAACAATTCGTGTAAGTCAAGAGCAATACAAAAAAATACAAGATTTAGCCTACATACGTAGTATGAATACAACAGAATATATACGCCAAACAGCAGTGGGTAATCGGATTAAACCGACGGTCATTGAATATCCAAAAGAACAAATAATGATGAATGATTCTAACTCTAAGAATGATACGAATAATTTGTATGAAGTCATTGAACAGCTAAAAAAGGACAATGAGGCACTCAAATCAGACAGAAACGCACTTCGACAACGTCATGACCAACTTGAAGATGATATAGAGCAATTCAAAAGGGAGAATGAGATATTTCATCGCTTGTTAGAGCACTTTGATAGTACAGCATTTTTAAACTTCAATACATATCGCGATGATCGCCCATTAAAAAATGCGATTAAACGATTGAAAGAACAATAAAAAAGCAAGCGACTATCAATCATCGTAGTCGCTTGCTTTTTTACTTCAGATTATATTTTTCTTCAAAAGGTTTACGCTTTCTATACTCTCTGTATCTTTTATCATTATCAAAACGCTCTTGATATTCCATTTTTAAATCTGCATCTCCAGTTACTGTTCCATCATCGTTAACGTCATATTGATATGTATTATAAGGTTCATCTTTAAAAGTAACCTCTACATCACGTTCTTGAGTATTTAACGTGAAATTGGGTTTCTCTGTTTTAATTTTGTTTTCCCAACCTTTTTTCTTAAGTACATGGTGAACTTTTTCTTCAAGCTTATCTTCTTCATGTTTTTGATAACTAAAATATATATGTTTACCTATAGTAAAAATCAATATTGGTACGACAATTAAAGCAATGAGAATGCTTATGGGAATAATATAATTTACTATATATTCTTTTTTCATATTCAATCTCCTTGATTATTTTTTTATTAGATTAATTTTTTGTAAAATTAAATTCAATAATACATATTTATGATATATTTTTAAATGTAATAAAGTCAAATCAAAGGAGGAAATTAATGAAAAAGTTAATGATGAGCTTATTATGTTGCGCAATATGTAGCACAGTTTTAACTACAGGAAATGTAAATGCACAAGGCGACAGCTCAACTAACTCTGAGTCGTTAAAAGAACTTCAAGATGAAGGTGCTGTGTCTAAATCAATTACTGAAAATCAATGGCAACAAATGAAAGATCAAGAGCGTAAAGACGAAGCAAAATTTGAGAGTACAGCTGAAGCACAATGGCAGAAACAACAAAAACAAGAGCAAATAGATCGGGAGAATCGTTCAAGAAAAAAGAAATTTCATTTGAAAAAAGGGGACTTTTTCATCACAAATAACGTAAGTTCAAAAGGGCTCACAGGTCATGCTGCGATTTACATAGGGAAAGGATACATTAAAGAAGCTCGAGGATATGGAAAATCTACAAGGACTAAAAGCTTTAAAAAGTGGAAACATAGTACTTTAAGAAAGCATAAAGGAGGTCCTAAACAACGTTATATCGTAGTATATAGAACATCAAAAAAGTTTAGAGGTAAAGCTGGAAGTTATGCGAAATCTCATTTTAATGGCGTACCTTACAGTATAACGCCAAATCCATATTCGAAAGGAACGACATATTGTTCAAAACTTGTTTGGCAGTCGTATTATTATGGTGCCGGACTATATTCAGTTAGCCCAATTTCTTCACCTCAATTTATTATTTATCCCTATAGTCTTAATCAATATATACCATCAAAAGCAGTTCGAGCATATGCAAGAAGCTAAATAAAATTTAAATTGAGAATATAATATTTATACAAAATCACGACACATAACACTTAATTATGTCAACTCAACACAAATGGACAAACGCCGTCATTTCAGCGTTTGTCCATTTGTGTCATCATTCTTCTTTATACAACTTTTATACATCCCTTTAACGACGCGTTTTCATTCTTTTTCATTTACGATCACTTTGTATCTTTATTCACAATTTCACGTGATAACACACCGTTTTAAATTGTAGGTTTTTGTTATACTGGAAAAGCACTTCCTGTGCAGAAAGGAGGTGTCACATACAATGATAATCTTGCTATTTGTATTAGATAAGCTCATTTTTCCAATTATTGTTGGGTATGTTCTTTATCTATTACAACAAGAACATAAGTAAAAAGAAACCCCCAGCCGGCACGCTGGGGGTTTTCACATACAATGATATATCTGCTATTTGTTACTTTCAGTATATCTTGTAACTCCTTCATCTGTAAACTCTTTTACAAATTTTCATTTTTTTTACTAACTCCTATTCCTATAGCTAGCCCCATTAATGTCCCTATAGGAAATCCAAATATAAAACTAAAAAATACCGCAAATCCGCCTATATATAGTACTGGATGTATATTATATTTATTACTCATAAATTTTTATGTCTCCGCTATTAAGAATAACTAACACGAAAAATGAGTAGCATAATTGCTACTCATAAATATTTTTATCAAAAACTTCCAACTTGGTTACTTTAGGAATTTCAGGAAACAAACCAAAATTAAGATGTACAAAAAGCGCTCCTTCTTTACCATTAATCGTACTAGTAAAATACCCTATATGACCTCCACCTTGATTATCTGTATCTCCCTTTATTGTCACATGTTTAGTACGTTTCAAAAGTTGATATGTTTTATTATTCGCGGATATTTCTTTTAGTTTCTTTGTATCATGATTTGAAATATAATTAT